>Ga0207800_1000006_pt1 | contig 227077 bp, 167 predicted proteins | sample LuqExpMetageno11_FD_187769 | JGI IMG/M metagenome (GOLD analysis project Ga0207800, IMG submission 187769) | Tropical forest soil microbial communities from Luquillo Experimental Forest, Puerto Rico - Sample 11 (SPAdes) | ecosystem: Environmental > Terrestrial > Soil > Tropical forest ... | reverse complement strand
TAGGGGAACCAACGGTCAGCGACCGAAGGGAGATAATTAGGGGCAGTATAAAAATTAGGTTTCTTTTAAGTTATTGGAAGATAAAATCTTCTGGAAACTCGGCTCACCGGGCAAGGTCAGTTCCTGTCCACGTAGGGTGAAATCTATAAACTCTGCTATGAAATAGAATCAAGTAATTAAATACACTATAGGTTATACCTAAAAAGTGGTATATAAAATGCCTCTCAATTGGTATTTCGGGTATTGTACAAATCATATACTTTTGCAATGTATAAAAAACTTCATATTCAATAAAAAAGATATAGTATGAAAACAGATATTTATTACATTGGCGAACATGTTTTATCCGGTTTGCACGACCGGAAGTCCGGACTGACCCGACTTGCTTTTTCTTCTCTAATAAATTCGACCCCATCCTTTTCTATGCGAATGTGTTGTTGCATGTCGTGTTGATACTTCTCTCTGTCCGGTTCCGCCTGTAACCTTTTCTTCCGGCGGATCAACCCATTTCCCATTTTATTGCTATTATTTTCCCGATTATCTCAGGTCGTTTGTTGATCTGATCAAGCCATTAGTATATTCATTTTTAAATACAAAGATTATGAAACCAACTTATTTTTATCAATTGCTTTTTGCATTGTTCATCTCCACAACAGCTTTTGCTGCTGAGAATGCTGCTAACGAACCAATCGTTATAAGCGGAACCAAATTCACCTATCCACTGATTGAAAAATGGATTGCAGAGTATTCCAAAATCAATCCAAATGCTAATATAAGGTTAGCGGTAAAAGCAAATGCCGGTCAAAGTGCCGATTTGAATATTATTGCACATAACCCGGTGCTGAATGAGCTGCAACCGGATCAAAAGATAATTTATGCCGGACGGTATGCATTGCTTCCGGTGACGAACAATAATAATCCGATTCTGGCAGCCGTAAATAAAAAAGGGTTGAATAAAAAGGAAGTAGATAAACTCTTTTTTGAGGTTGCCAACTATGATGATGACCAGCCTGTGGAAAAGCCAAAATATAAGGCTACCATTTATTCGCGCGAAAATCAGGCTTGCGCTTCAACAGCCCTGGCAAGTTATTTTGGACACGCTTCTTCGGAAATAAGAGGAAAGAAAGTGTTTGGAGATGACATTTACCTGCTTTCTGCCATTAAAAAAGATTCAATAGGACTGACGTATAATAATCTGGGCTATGTATATGACGTGAATTCACGTAGCCTGAAATCCGGAATAGCTTTGTTGCCCATCGATTTGAAAAAAGAAGCAAAACCTATCCTGACAGGCAATCTGGATGATGTGTTGAATATATTGGAAGCAACCAAAGTTGAAACTATCCCGGTAGAAAAAATTGGGTTTGTCTATGCGCAGCAAAATGCACGAAAGGAAGTAACGGATTTCTTGAAATGGGTATTGGCCGATGGCCAGAAATTTAATCATGAGAAAGGATTTCTCAATCTGAATAAAGAAGCATTGGCAGAACAGGCAAGCCGGTTGAATGAAAAATTCCTGTCTTTGAAATAACCTCTTAAAATTATAAACAAAAAGCGAGCGTTTCCCTTCTCCGTCGGCAAACTGATTGAGGAAACGCCCGCTACAATCCAAAAAATTGTATGGCAAAATTACTATTATTTTTCGGGAACCACAAAAAGTTCCCGGCTTACTTCGCGCGCAAAACCGGACTGATTGTCTTTCTGGCAACCAGCTCAATAGTATCTGTTTTTGCACAGCAGATTGAAATAAAAGGAAAAATTCTTGAAGAGAGTTCAAATGTTTCCGTTATTGGTGCAACCGTTAAAGTTAAGGGTCAGAAAGATGGAACCGTTTCTGATGTAAATGGAGATTTTCATCTGAAAATCAAAACACTTCCGGCCACGTTAGTCATAAGCAATGTGGGTTCCAAAAATCAGGAAATCGATGTGTATGAGGCCACAGAACCAGTTACCGTATATCTGGTCGAAGATCAAAACAAATTGAATGAAGTAGTGGTGGTTGGCTACCAGCAAACCAAGAAGAATGCATTAGCCAGTGCTACCACCACCGTTTCAGCCGGCGATTTGGCTAAAGCCAATTACACAACCATATCTGAAAAGCTGCAGGGGCAAGTTCCTGGTTTGTTGGTATCCAATAGTTCGGGAGTTCCCGGTACCCAGGTACTGGTTCGTTTACGCGGTGCAACTTCTATCAATGCCGGGAACGATCCGTTGTATGTCGTGGACGGGGTATTTATAAATAGCGAAAGCCTTCAATCGCATGGTCTTGGAGGGCAGGTTTCTAATCCGCTTTCCGATTTAAGTACCGATGATATCGAATCAGTATCCGTACTTAAAGACGCTAATGCCACAGCCATGTACGGATCTCGTGGGGCCAACGGGGTGATATTAATTACGACCAAACGAGGTGCACGGAATGGTAAAACAAAAGTGCAGTTTCAGGCAGAATATGGTGTTGCCAAAACCGGGGATTTATGGACATTAACCACCGGGCCTGAACATGCCCAGATAGTCAACGACTGTTGGATTAATGATGGCAAAACCTATGCAACCAGGCCATTCAGGCCAACCACCGAGGTCATTACCGGATATGCTGCTTATGGAAACCCGGAAGATCAAAAAACGTATAACCGGTTGGACGATGTATTCAGAACGGCGCAATTACAAAAATACAACTTATCAGTATCGGGAGGCGATGCCAAGACCAACTTCTACCTGGGTGGGGAGTATCAGAAACAGCAAGCGACCTTAAAGCTTGAGAACTTTGAAAGATATTCATTCCAAATAAACCTGGACCACTCCATATCGAAACAAGTAAAAGTTGGAACAAGTAACAGCCTCTCTAAAGTTAACCGCCAAGTTGTTCAGGTGGGTGATGGTCCCGCCGGATTCTTCCAGGCTGCACTCCATACCCCAACTTTTTATCCAATTTATAATGCAGACGGAACTTACAATAAGCCAGTTGCATTTGATAATCCGGAAGCTATCCTCGATAATTCCGACGACCATTCATACAGTTTACGCAGCGTAAACAACGTTTACCTTAAATGGGATATATTGAAAGGTTTATCTTTCAAATCGTCGTGGAGCAACGACTACAACAACTATCACGAGAAAACTTACTGGAATACTTTCCTGATTAATGGACAGCCCAATGGACAGGCAACAGATATAACTACGTCTAAGCAAACATTAATTGAAGAACAGGTATTAAACTACAATCTATCGTTGGCTAAAGAAAGTGACCTGTCTTTTTTCTTAGGAAACTCGGCCCAAACAACCAATATTGAAAGAGAAAGCCTGACCGGGACCGTATTCCCCAGTAACCAGTTTAAACGGATTACTTCGGCGGCCGTACAAACTGCTTCAAGTACAGGTACGTCTTCAGCGCTAATTTCCTATTTTGCCGGAGGTAATTTTTCATACCACAATCGTTACAGCATTGATGCCAATATCCGTTATGATGGTTCTTCGCGAATTGGAAAAAACAAACAATGGGGCTATTTCCCTTCGGTAGGCGCTGCCTGGAATATTTCGAATGAATCGTTCATTCCCAAAACACAGGTAGTAACAAACCTTAAGCTGAAAGCCAGTTTAGGTTACTCCGGAAATCAGAACATCAGCGATTTTGCCTCTTTAGGACTCTGGAGCGGTGGTAGCAACTATGATGGTGTTGCCGGAATATCGCCATCGCAACTAGGTAACCCCAATTTGAAATGGGAGACTACCCGCCAGTGGAATGTAGGACTTACCGGTGATTTGCTGAAAGAACACTTAAGTTTTGATATTAACTATTATGACAAATACACCAGCGATTTACTGTTAGATGATCCGGTTCCGGCTAAAACAGGTTATTCGTCCGTTACAAAAAATATTGGTGAAATCAGTAACCGGGGAATAGAAGTGGCGCTGAACTCTGTGAATATAAAAAACAAACGGTTTGAATGGAAAACTAATTTTTCCATCTCACACAACGCCAATAATGTTGAAAAACTAAATACGCCCATAACAAGCAGCTATCAGACTTATCAGGTTCAACAAGGTTTTCCACTCTATTCCATGTGGGTGTACCATTACTTAGGGGTGAATCCACAAACGGGAGATGCCATTTACGAGGATCTTAATAATGATGGAAAAATAACCGTAGCCGATAAAAAAATAGTAGGCAATGCCTGGCCAAAGTTTGAAGGAAGCATAAAAAACACCTTCTCTTACAAAGGCTTTGATTTAGATATCAATATCTACTTTAAATCGGGAAATAAAATATACAACTATACCAGTTCGTTCCTCGAATCGGGTGGTACAAGAGGGGTGACACGCTCTATCCTGGAAAGCTCAATGAACTACTGGAAGAAACCGGGTGATACCAATGTATTGCCCCGTCCAAAATCGACCGTAAATGCAGATGGAGGGTTTAACTATGACCAACAATCAAGCCGCTATGTGGAAGATGGTTCTTATTTGCGCCTGAGGGATATAACATTCGGCTATACTTTCTCAAAACGGGCTCTTGCTCCTCTGCACATCAGTGCAACCCGGTTATATGTAACCGCAACAAATCTCTATACACTAACAAAATACAGCGGACCTGATCCGGAAGTGAATGTAGGTGCAGGTGACTCACGGGCCCTGGTACAAGGCATGGACTTTGGCACGCCACCCCAACCAATATCTGTATCTTTTGGTGTAAACATAACATTATAATAATAAAGAAATGAAGAAATATATATTCATAGCAGTAATTGCATTTGCAAGTGTATCTTGCAACGGTATATTAGACACTGTTCCCCAGACAACTATCTCGGATGCATCGGTTATTATTGATGAAAAATCATCATTAGCCGCCTTGACTGGAGTGTACGATGGTATACAGGGATATTTTGGGGTGAATCAACTGGCACATAATGTAATTGCCGATAATATCGTTAGCAGTACAGCTCCGGGAAATATTATCCCGACACTTACCGCTTCAGGTTCAGGAGCTTTTGATCCGACGAGTGGAGGTGGATATTCCTCAGCCTACGTGGTTATCAACCGGGCCAACTTTGTAATTAGCAAAACAGCGGCACTAAATAGTACTGTCATTAAGCCGGCTTCAAAAAAGCAATATCTGGGAGAGGCCTATTTCCTCCGTGCACTAACGTATTTCAGTCTGGTGAGAACCTACGGGGGAGTTCCGCTGATTACGGACCCTACTTTATCGCCAACACAAGATAATGGTATAAAAAGAGCCACAGTGGCTGATACTTACGCCCAAGTATTGGCTGATTTAAATGCTGCCGACACGTTGCTTACCGAAACAATTGTAAGAAACCGTGCTAACCGTTTTTCGGTATACGCGCTTAAAGCCCGACTCTATTTATACACTGAGAACTGGGATAAAGCCGAAGAATATGCCAGCAAGGTAATAGCTAACTCTACTGGCTTTAAATTAGTAAAACCTTACTCAACATTCTATACTACAACTAAATCTACCGAATCTATTTTTGAATTATCATTCAGCTCTTCCGACAAGAATCCAATTTATACGTATCTATTGTCTGCGGCCGAAGGTGGTCGGCTTGATTATATTGTTGAACCGGGTTTTGCCGCTCAACTGTTGGATCCGGCTAAAGGTGGAGCCCGTAAAAGCCTTATTAAACTATTGCCGACCGGTGCTTACGAACCAACTGAATATGCAAACCAGGATGGGTCAAGTTCACTGTATGTACTACGCTTGTCCGAACAGTATTTAATCAGGGCAGAGGCACGGGTAAAGAAAGCTACTCCAGATTTAGCTAATGCCATAATAGATTTAAATACAATTAAAACACGCTCGGATGTTGCTTCATTCGTAGCAACAGGAAGCACCACTGCTAATGATGTTCTATTGGCCATTGAAAACGAGCGTCGATATGAATTGGCATTCGAAGGACACCGGTTTAGCGACATTGTCCGGACAGGAAGAGCTGCAACAGTATTTGGAGCTTTGAATAATCTGTTTACCGATTCCGGACGTTGGGTATTTCCTATTCCGTATTCAGCCATCGTTGCCGATCCCGATTTGGAACAAAATACCGCTTATAAATAATTAAAATAACTCAGGAAGGGCAAACTCAGGTTTCGGGTTTGCTCTTCCTTATATCCATAAATAAAAATGAGAAAATATATATTATTGCTATTTATCACTACCGCAGTATTTAACGCCGGAGCTCAGAAAAAACAAAGCAAGTCAAATAAAGAAAATATAGCTATTGATTATTTAAATAAATCATTCGGCACGTATAATAAATTGCAAAAACAAATATGGAGTACTCCCGAACTTGGATTTTTGGAAGAAAAAAGTAGTGCCGCGTTACAAAAACATCTGACCGAGAATGGCTTTACAATCCAGCATGGAGTTGCAGGCATTCCGACTGCTTTTGTTGCAACCTATGGCAGCGGATCACCGGTAATAGGTATTCTTGCTGAATTCGATGCTTTAAGCGGACTTTCGCAAGACACGGTTCCGTATGAAAAAGCGCTGGTTGCCAAAGGTAACGGTCAAGGCTGTGGACATCATTTACTGGGAACTGCCTCTGCTGCAGGAGCTGTTGCAATAAAAAAATGGTTGGAAACCAGCGGATTCAAAGGAACGTTGAAAGTATTCGGAACACCAGCCGAAGAGGGTGGGGGCGGAAAAGTGTTTTTTGCCCAAGATGGATATTTCAGTGGGGTAGATGCCGTTCTGAACTGGCATCCGGCTTCAGAAAATGCGGTTAATGGATCTACCAGTCTGGCACGAATAAGTATCATTTATAAATTTCATGGCAAAGCAGCCCATGCTGCAGGCAATCCTGAAAAAGGGCGTTCAGCCCTGGATGGCGTTGAAGCTTTTGATAATATGGTCAACCAACTTCGCGAGCATATTGTATCCGATGCCCGGATTCATTACGTGATTACCGACGGAGGTGGACTTTCACCCAATGTGGTACCTGCACATGCTGAAGTTTCGTATTATATCAGGGCAAAAAATATCACGGAGCTTTTTGATATTTTAGGCCGGGTGGATAATGCCGCCGACGGTGCTGCATTGGGAACCGGAACCACAGTAACCAAGAAACGTCTCGCCGGTGCTATTTATCCGGTATTGCCAAATAAAACATTTAGTCAGTTGATCGAAAAGAACCTACAGAAAGTAGGTGGGGTTGAGTGGACTGACAAAGAACAGGCTTTTGCCACTGAAATAGCCAAGTCTACCAATACTCCGGCTAAAGATTTGGAGAAAGTGAAAACCGTGACTCCATTCAACGAAAAAGAGTTTGGACAACTAAAATCAGGTTCAAGCGATGTGGGAGATGTGAGTTGGAATGTTCCGGTCGGATCATTTGTTGCTGCAACCTTTGTCCCCGGATCGCCGGGCCACTCCTGGCAGAATGTTGCCGCAGGTGGAACAACAATCGGTACAAAAGGAGCCATAGTCGCAGCTAAAGTATTTGCGCTTACTGCCATTGACTTATTTTCTAATCCGGCTTTGCTTATCCCTATAAAAGAGGAATTTCAAAAAGCCCGCGGTGAAGGATTTAAATATGCCCCGATTGTTCCGGGCAAACCGGAATTAGACTATCGCTTAGAAGACTAATCATTTAAAATATTGAACATGAAAAAGAATATTGTATCACTCGTTTTGGCAATCATCGCAATCAAAGCATTTGCGATTTCCCCGATTAAAATAAACGAATCAACAACCAAGCATGGTCCGGAAAAAGGATCATTGATTATCATCGGTGGAGGATTAATTCCCAATGACGTATGGGAAAAATTCACTGAATTGGCCGGAGGAGCCGACAAAGCCAATATTGTAGTAGTAACAACTGCTGCCGGAGACTCTGCCGGCATTGAAACCCGCACGGTTGATTTAGTCAAAAAGGAAACTAAAATCAAAAAAGTAACACTACTTCATACCAACGATTTAAAAGAAGCAAACAGCGAGAAATTTATTGCAGCACTGAAAAATGCTACAGGTGTATTTTTTGAAGGTGGGCGTCAATGGCGTATTGCCGATTCATATCTGAATACACTTACTCATCATGCATTTTGGGATGTACTGAATCGCGGTGGTGTTATTGCCGGAACATCGGCAGGTGCCAGTATTCAAGGTTCATTTTTATGGAGAGGCGATACTTCGGGAGCTCAAATTACTGTCGGCGATCATACACAAGGTCTGGGTTTCTTGAAAAACTCGGTGATCGATCAGCATATTCTACGCCGTAACCGCCAGTTCGATTTGATCAATGTAATCAAGGAAAGTCCTAAACTTATAGGTATCGGATTGGATGAGTCAACAGCCATTGTTGTTCAACGCGATACATTCGAGGTAGTGGGTAAATCCTATATTGCGGTGTATGATTACAAAACAATTGTTGGCAGTGGAGATAAACATGTTGTTGGAAACAATGAAAACTTCACTGCGTCATCAGGTCCGTTCTTTTTCTTAAGCAAAGGTCAAAAATATGATTTAAATAACAGGCAGGTGATCAGGGAACCAAGGAAGCCAAAAGAATTAAAGGATACAAAAGCAACTGCAAAAAATCAATATTAATGTCACAAAGTTATTTTTCTCATTTAGTTTGCGCGGAATGTAATAAAACGCATAATGCCAGCAGCATTCAAAACGTGTGTTCAGACCCTGCTTGTTTAGGCTCACTTTTAGCACAGTATAAATTTTCCGAATCTACAGTAACAAAAAAAGACCTTAAAAGCCGTCCCTTTACGATGTGGCGTTATCAGGAATTTCTTCCCGTCTTAAGGCCTGAAAATATCGTAACACTCGGTGAAGGTGGAACGCCTTTACTAAAAGCCGATCGACTTGGTAGTGCCTTCGGATTCCCTGATTTGTATATAAAAGATGAAGGTGGAAATCCTACCGGTTCGTTTAAAGCACGCGGAATGAGTGCCGCTATTTCCAAAGCAAAAGAGTTGGGAATAAAAAAGGTAGCCATTCCCACAGCGGGTAATGCCGGTGTGGCATTGGCAGCTTATGGAGCTAAAGCAGGCCTCGAAGTATTGGTGTACATGCCTATCGAAACACCCGAGCAACACAAACAGGAATGCCGGTATTATGGTGCAAAAGTGGTGGAAGTAGCAGGAAATATAGGAGATTGTGGTAAACTGGTGGCAGAACTTTGCCAGAAAGAAGGCTATTTCAACATTTCCACGCTAAAAGAGCCTTACCGTCTCGAAGGAAAAAAAACCATGGGATATGAACTTGCGGAACAGTTTAACTGGGAATTACCTGATGTTATTTTATATCCTACCGGTGGTGGAACAGGCCTGATCGGGTTCTGGAAAGCATTTGAAGAACTGGAAGCTTTAGGTTGGATTGGAAAGAAAAGACCACGTATTATTGCCGTACAGTCTGATCATTGCGACGGTGTGGTAAGTGCTTTTCACAACAAAAGCATTTCAGTGGAAGCCATAGATCGCGGCTTCACTGTTGCCAATGGTTTACGCGTTCCCAAGCCTTATGCCGATAAACTGGTTCTACGTATCCTGAACGATTACAAAGGCACTGCTATTGGAATTAACGATACAGATATACTCGAAGCGTTGGGCGAAATATCACGCTATGAAGGTCTGTTCCCTGCTCCTGAAGGAGCTGCTCTCTGGGCTGCTACCAAGCAACTCAAAGCTCAACAGATCATTTCCGAATCGGATAAAATAGTACTGATAAATACAGGAAACGGCTATAAATATGCCGATAACATTTGGGGCTAAAATGCTCTTCACATGCAGCTAGAGTTAGAAATATAAAAGAATGAAAATGAAAAAAAACGATTTACTTTTTTTGTTTGCGCTATTCTTTAGCATAAACATTGTCACTGCAGGATCCATATCGGAACCTAAATTTGGTGAGTATACGGTAGGAGACGATTATTTCCTGGCTAATTACACCCAACTCCTGGATTATTGGGGTAAACTGGAAAAAGAATCCGACCGTATCAAGCTCGTTGAGATCGGTACTACCCCTGAGGGCCGGTCACAGAAAATTGCAATTATTACTTCGCCAAAGAATCTAAAAAACCTGAAACGTTATCAGGAGATTTCTGTCAAACTGGGCAAAGCCGAAGGTCTTACAGATGAGGCTGCCCATTCACTTGCTTCCGAAGGAAAGACTGTGGTCTGGATTGACGGAGGACTACATGCTACTGAAGCTATTAATGCGCAGGCATTGTTTGTTACGGCATACGACCTTCTAAGTAAAAATGATGAGGAAACATTACGTATTCTCGATAATGTCATTTTGCTTTTGGTCCCGGCAAATCCCGACGGAATGGAACTTGTGTCAAACTGGTACATGCGCGAGAGTGATCCGAAGAAGCGTAACATGTCAATTCCACGACTTTATCAGAAATATGTTGGACATGATAATAACCGGGATTCATACATAGCCAATCAAGTGGAAACGGAGAACATCAATCGTCAGATGTATATTGAATGGATTCCGCAAATCATGTATAATCAACATCAGAGTGGTCCTGCAGGGTCAGTACTGTTCTTTGCCCCATTCCGTGATCCGTTCAACTATAATCAGGATCCATTGGTGCCAATCGGCATTGACCTCGTTGCCTCAGCAGTACAAAACAGGTTTTTGGCAGAAGGAAAAGCAGGTGCGGTTACACGTGATGCAGCTCCGTATTCCACCTGGTTCAACGGTGGCGACCGGACGACAGTGGGATTTCATAACCAAATCGGAGTAATGTCCGAAATTATTGGAAACCCTACTCCGATAAGTATTCCATTAATTCCGTCTAAATTATTGCCTAACGGTGAACAGCCTTTGCCTATCGGGCCAAAGCAAACATGGCATCAACGCCAGAGTATAGAATATGTCAATTCAGCCGATCGGGCAATTTTGGATATTGCAGCAAAATTCAGGGAAGATTTTTTATACCGTATTTATATTATGGGTAAAAATTCCATCGACCGGGGAAGCAAGGATTATTGGACTTTGACACCTAAACGTATAGCAGCACTGGAAGCTGACAATGCGAAGTATCAGGAAGAACAGAAGAATGGTTCGAACAATCAATCGTCGGCAGATACTCGCGGACGAAGAGGTCAGACTATTCCGGTTGAATTTTGGGATAAGCTGCATACACCCGAAACCCGCGACCCACGCGGATATATTATACCTTCCGATCAGGAGGATTTTCTGACAGCTACTAAATTTGTCAATGCGCTCCTGAAAGCCGGCGTTGATGTACATCGTGCTACGAAAGAATTTCAGATTGCAGGAAAAACCTATCCGGCAGGTTCGTATGTGGTAAAAGCCGCTCAGGCATTTCGTCCGCATTTGCGGGATATGTTTGAGCCACAAGACCATCCTAATGATTTGGAATACCCTGGTGGACCTCCAAAACGACCCTATGATCTCACGGGTTATACATTAGCCTTCCAGATGGATGTAAAATTTGATCGCATTTTAGATGGTTTTGATGGACCATTTGAGAAAATAAAGGGGTTGCTTAAAGCTCCAGCCGGAAAAATCACGGGTGTAACAAAACCGCGCGGCTATCTGCTGAGCCATCAGATCAACGATGCTTTTACCGGCACTACCCGGTTGCTTGCATCCGGACAAGATGTTTATTGGCTCACTTCGCCACTGACTATTAAAGGGAAAAAATACCCTGTCGGGACAATTTATATTCCGGCCAAATCAACGACACCTGCTCTGATCAAAACGCTGGCAAGTGAAGTTGGGCTTAATTTTGATGCGATCTCGTCTAAACCACACGGTAAAGCTTTAAAACTTCGTCCGGTTCGGGTAGCCTTGTGGGACAAATATGGTGGATCTATGGGCTCTGGTTGGATTCGTTGGTTATTCGAACAGCAATTCTCGTTTCCTTTCGAGGTGGTTTATCCATCTTCCCTGGATTCAGTGAAGTTGCACGATAAATATGATGTGCTGATTTTGCCCGATGGGGCATTTCCACAAAGTAATGCCGGTGGACGGGGTTCTCTATCCGAAGGTGGAGAAAATTTCCGGGGTCCAAAAATAGACAATATACCAGCCGAATTCAAAAATCGTGTTGGAAATATTACCCTTGATAAAACTGCTCCACAATTGCGTCAGTTTGTAGAAGATGGCGGTGTTGTACTGACTGTAGGAAACTCTACCGGCTTAGGTAAGTATCTTAATTTGCCAGTTGCTGATGCTCTCGTAGAAACCAAACCGGACGGTACCGAAAAAAAGATATCTTCAGATAAGTTCTACGTACCCGGCTCACTTCTACGGGTAAAAGTTGATAACAGCATTCCAATTGCCTATGGTATTTCGGAAGATCTCGATGTGCTTTATCAGAACGATCCGGTATTCCGTTTGCTACCTGATGCCAAGCAGAAAGGGGTGAATCCAGTTGCCTGGTTCCCTAATTCGGAACCTTTGCGTAGCGGATGGGCTTTAGGCCAGAATTACCTCAACGGGAGTAATGCAATTGTCGAAGCAGCTGTGGGTAAAGGCAAGGTTTATCTTTTTGGCCCTGATATTACATTTCGAGGGCAGTCTCACGGTTCTTTCAAGTTCCTGTTTAACGGTATCTATCAAGCAGGAGCTACAACCGTGAAGTTGCCGTAAATGATATTTAATTTCCGAACGTCAGGTACATTGGTTTTGACAGATTTATATAGCACCTGAAAAAACAATCAAATTGATACCCTGATATTCATATACGATGAAATCTCTTTGTTAAGACAGTCATTGGACTATGAACATCAGGGTATTTCCTATATAATTTTCCGTTCGATAATCTATCCGCAAATAGGAAGTCAAGTCACATTAAAGAGCATTATTTAATGCCGGAGCGATTATAATAGTTACACAACATTCAAATTTAAAATTGATGAAATTACACTGGCAAATCCTTTTTGCACTCCTTGCAGGTGCAGTGTTTGGGATATTTCTGCCTGATCAGGTTGGCTTGATCAAATGGATTGGTGATCTTTTTCTACGTGGACTTAACATGGTGGTCATTCCACTGGTAATAAGTTCCATTGTGGTTGGTATCGTAAATGTTGGTACAGGTTCCAACCTGAGCCGGCTGGGTTTGAAATCCATTTTATTTTTTCTGTCCACCACGCTGGTGGCTATTGTTACCGGACTTTTATTTGTCAATATATTTAAACCCGGAAACAATGTGAATCTTGTAAAGTCGGCTGTAACCGGGGTTGCAGTTGTTCCCAAGAGTTCGTTTGTAGATATGCTGGTCAATATTGTTCCATCCAATATCTTTTCAGATTTGGCAACCGGTAGTGACCGTTTACTCGGTATTATTTTTTTCTCTATCCTTTTCGCCATCTATTTGTCGAAACAGGAACCTCAATTCCGGGATAACCTGGCTAATCTTTTTGAATCGGTCTTTCAGATTATAATGAAAATAACCGGATTGGTTATCAAGTTTAGCCCGTTTGGGGTATTTGCTCTTATTGCTGTTCAGTTTTCGCATTACACGGGTGATTCACAACAATTGGTAAATGTTATAGGCTCTCTGGGAGCTTATTTACTTACTATTATTGGAGCATTGCTGTTTCACAGCTTTATTACACTTTCATTGGTTCTTTTCTTTTTTGTCCGGGTCAATCCTTTTAAACATATTCTGAATATGATGTCACCCTTGTTGATGTCATTTTCATCTTCTTCGTCAAGCGCTACATTACCGCTTACTCTTCGCGAAATAGAAGAGAAAAGTGGAGTCAGTAATCGGGTTACGAGTTTCGTGATCCCGCTTGGAACGGCTATTAACCGGAATGGAACAGCCCTCTTCGAATGTGGTGCAGCTATTTTTGTTGCTCAGGCTTACGGAATAGAGCTATCCATTGCACAACAATTTCTACTCGTTGCCACCACTTTGCTTGCATCTATTGGAGCAGCAGGGATTCCAATGGCTGCTTTCGTGATGATGAGTGTTATTCTCGACTCGGCTGGAATTCCCAAGGAAGGACTGGGCTTGTTATTAGTTGTCGATCGGATTCTCGATATGTTTCGTACAGCAACTAATGTTTATGGTAACACTTGCGCCGCATTATTCGTTGCACGACTAGAGAAAGAGAAACTTTCGAGACAATGAAGAACGCGTATTACACAAGTATGATTGAATATGCTTATATCAATGGCTAACAAATAATCAACAGGGAGTTATAGAAAATCAACACGGTCTGCAATAGCGTGGAAAGGGCCGAAGTGGGCGAGGATAGCGGAACATCTTTTTTTATTCCAATAGTTACTTTCAGTATGAACATACCTTAAACATGGTATATAAAATGCCTCTTAATTGGTATTTCGGGTATTGTGCCTATCACCTACTTTTGCACAGTATAAAAAACGTTATATTCAATAAAAAAGGTATAATTTATGATCAAGACTATTTATTACATTGCACAACATGTTTTGACGACAGCAATAAGTCGACAGCAACGAATTTATTTTAATCAACAACTTGCTCCCTTAAGTTTAGCTTCGGAATCTGATTCCCATACCACCTCCATGCGAATGTGCTACTGCATGTCGCGCTAGTTTTTCATGCAATTCCCGTCTTAATTGCATACTTCTCCAAAAGGCAACATTTTAAATCAATATTCAATTTATTGTTGGGTCATTTTGACTTGACACTGCCTTTATTATTTACATTTTTCAACAATGATATAGACAAGATGAGTATCACTTTCATTGATAAACAAAACGATTAAAGTGCTACTACTAAAAAAAATAAAAATATATGATAAAACTACCATTTATTCCGGGAAGCGGCAAAACGTTTCCTAATGTTCGGGTAAGCAGATTAGCTTTGATACTTTTGCTTACTATCATCACTACTTTATCTGCTTATGCGCAGCAATCAACGATTAGCGGAACTGTTCTGGACGAAAATTCGAAAATCTCAATCATTGGGGCTACCATCAGACTTAAAGGACAGTCCGGAGGAACGGTTTCAGATGCCAAGGGAGACTTTAGTGTGAACGTGAAATCGTTTCCGGTAACCTTGCTGGTATCAAGTATAGGTTACAAAAGCCAGGAAATTGAGATTTACGAACCCGGATCTACAACGCTGTATCTTACGGAAAATCAAAATCGGTTGACCGAAGTGGTTGTGACGGCATTAGGTATTTCAAAAGAAAAAAAATCGCTGGGATATACTATGCAAGAACTCAAAAGTAAAGACCTGGAAAATACAAAAGAAACCAATTTGCTCAACAGCCTTACCGGTAAACTGGCTGGGGTCAGGATTACCAACTCACAGGGCGATATGGGATCATCGCGTATCGTTATCAGGGGTGAAACATCCATAGCCGGAAACAACCAGCCCTTGTTTGTGGTAGATGGTGTGCCGGTTGATAATTCGCAGATAAACACTGCCGGCGGAGCTGCAGCTTCGCGCGATTTTAAAAATGCTATTGCCGACCTTAGTCCCGAAGATATAGAATCATTAACGGTGCTGAAGGGCCCGAATGCGGCGGCTTTATATGGGTCGCGGGCTGCGCACGGCGTTATCCTGATAACAACAAAGTCCGGTAAGGGACAAAAGGGCTTGGGGGTTACGGTGAGTTCCGGAATAACCATCGCACAGGTTGCTACCTTACCCGATTTTCAGAATGTGTTTGGGCAGGGTTCCGACGGAAAGTTCAGCTATGTAGATGGTAAAGGAGGCGGTGTCAACGATGGAGTGGACGAAAGCTGGGGACCTAAGATGGATGGACGGCTTATTCCTCAGTTCTTCTCAAACGGTGTGGCCGTGCCTTTTGTTGCGCATCCGAATAATGTAAAGGATTTCTTTAATACCGGACTTACATTTGACAATGGTATTTCTGTTGCCGGCTCGGATGCTAAATATGATTTTCGCTTAGGTGTAAATAATCAGAAACAAAAAGGAACAGTACCTAATTCGGAGTTTGATAAAACAAATCTCACAATTAATTCGAACTATCAGCTAACCAAGAATATTAAGGTTGGTGTTACGGCCAATTACATTGTGACGGATGCGCCGACTCTTCCGGGAGGACCTTCGGGCAATAGAGCTGCGGGGGTAATGCTTCAGTTTTTGTGGTCCGGACGTCAGGTGGATATAAACGAACTCAAGAATAACAGGAACAACAACTGGAACAATAGTTATTATAGTAATCCGTATTGGAATGCTTATTATAATACCACCAGTCAGCAGAAAAACAGAATAATTGGTGATATACACCTTGAAGCGAAAATAATAGACGGGCTTAATTTCAAGTTCCGTACCGGAACCGACTATTATAACGACAAACGCAAATATACAATTAAGTATGGAACTAATGGGACTCCTTACGGATCGTATGCCGAGGATGCTTACATAGTGGATGAAAAGAATACCGAAGCCATTCTGCAATACACCAAAAAGCTGAACAGCGATTTTAGTCTTGATGCATTGGCTGGATTCAACGTGCGCAACCGTAGCTATTCGAACAATTATCAGAAAGCTCCACGATTGGCAGTGCCCGATTTATATACCCTGACCAATTCGCGCGATCCATTGACATCGTCAAATTATTATTCTACTTTGCGGGTGTATAGTGGATATGCTTCTACTCAGCTGGGTTATAAAAACTATGCTTATCTGAATCTGACTGCCCGTAACGACTGGTCGTCGACTTTACCCAGCAGCAATCGTTCTTATTTTTACCCTTCTGTCAACGCAAGTTTGGTATTGTCGGAAGCGCTGAATCTGAAAAGCAATGAGCTTGACTTTTTGAAACTGCGTGGCGGATGGTCCGAAGTAGGTAACGATGCCGATCCATATCAATTGGCTACAGTGTATAACTATCAAACAGCTTATAATGGGAATCCGATTCAAACATCGTCTCTAACGAAGCTGAATGCAAACCTGAAACCTGAAACCACCCGTTCTGCTGAATTTGGTCTCGAATCCAGTTTCTGGAAAAACAGGTTGCACCTGGATGTGGCCTATTACAATACGAATAGTTTAGATCAAATCCTTCAGGTAAACACTACGGCAGCCAGCGGTTATACATCGCAGCTGATTAATGCCGGTAAGGTTAATAACCACGGTGTTGAAATTCAGTTGGACGGAACGCCTGTGCAAACCCGCGATTTCAAATGGAACGTGGGGGTAAACTATTCAAGCAATAAAAGCAAAGTAAATATTCTTGATTACGCCGGACAGATTAAGAACTATACCATTGGTAGTTCGGGTGGGGTAAGTGTATTGGCATCCGTCGGACAGGCTTATGGAACACTTTATGGTACTGCTTATCTGCGCGACGCAAATGGTAACATTGTTGTGGGTGCTAACGGACTGCCCAAAGCCGATCCGCAAAACAAAATACTGGGACATTATACACCCGACTGGTTGGGAGGGGTAACCAATACTTTTAGCTATAAACACTTGGATTTATCATTTTTGATTGATGCCAATGTTGGGGGGAAAATTTACTCAGGGTCCAACAGAACCGGTAATTACACAGGGGTGTTGGCACAAACTCTTCCCGGACGGGATACGGAGCACGGTGGATTAAGCTATTATTATCCAAGCAATAATACAAGCGGGACTAAGACTCTTTTAAATGGAAGTACTGCTCCGAACGGAGAAACTATATACAGCGATGGGGTGATTTTTAAAGGTGTATATGCTGATGGAACTCCCAATACAACAGTTATTAGTGCACAGGATTATTACAAGGCTTCATACAATATCAACGAAGCATATGTTTATAGTTCTACTTATGTGAAGTTACGCGAAGTGAAACTTACGTATAACTTTAGCAAGAAGCTGATTAAAAAGCTTGGATTTGAAGCTGCAAGCATCACTGCCACGGGTCGGAATCTATTCTTTATTTACAAAGCGGCTCCGAATATCGATCCTGAAACTGCATTTAATACCGGTAATGCACAAGGACTGGAAAGTCTCTCGTTGCCTACCACCCGAACTTACAGCTTTAATGTCAATCTCAAATTTTAAAAAACAGGACTTATGCTTAAAAATATAGTATATATACTTTTTGTTGCAATTGCACTAAGTGCTTGCAACAGTACACTGGATGATATCAACAAAAATCCAAATGCTACCGAAACGCCTTTGGCACCTTACTTGCTAACCGGCACGTTGAAACAGGGAGCCGACTTATATTGGGGCTCCGAAGACAACTTTAATTCATCCCTGCTTTTTGTGCAACATTGGGCTAAGATTCAATACACAGAACCGGATCGATACAGTGTAGCAAATACCGATTTTGTTACGTTGTGGAACACCGGATATGCAACCCTGATTACGAATATGAATACCATCCTGAATTTTTCGGATGCGCAGGCCAATTCCAACTATAAAGGAATAGCACTGACCTTGCGCTCGTGGACATTTTTGTTGCTCACCGATGCCTTTGGCAGTATTCCGTATAAGGAAGTGGGAACAACCGTGACACCTGCTTACAACACGCAAAAAGAAGTTTACACCGGCTTATTGGCTGACTTAGCCCAGGCTCAGACTCTTCTTGCCACGGCTAACGGGACGGTAACGGGCGACGTGGCTTATAACGGAGATATTACAAAATGGAAGAAACTGGTAAATTCGCTTCGGCTTCGTATAGCCTTGCGCATTTCCGATGCGGAACCCCAGTTGGCGAAACAAGCCGTGATTGATGCAACGAGTGATGCGGCAGGATTGATCAGCAGCAACAATGATATATTCCAATTTGTTTACACCAGCTCGCCTCAGCAAAACCCGGCTTCGGCCTGGTTTGAAACCCGCGATGACTATCGCATATCAAAGACTATTGTTGATAAGTTGTATTTGTTGGCCGATCCGCGTTTACCGGTGTATGCCCAGTTGCCCTCGGATGCCAGTGTGGGTAAGTATGTAGGTGGAGCCAATGGCTTGTCGAACAGCGATGCCAATAGCCAGGGTTTTGCAAAAACATCGAAGCCAGGCAAGTATTTTCTGACTTCACAATCGCCGGCAGTTATTTTTAGTTATGCCGAGGTGCAGTTTGCCCTTGCTGAAGCAGTGGCGCGTGGTTATATCAGCGGAGATGCAGAGCAATATTACAAGAATGCGATCACAGCTTCATTGAATCAATTCGGAATTACCGATGCCACCGTTATTGCCAACTACCTGAGTCAGCCTGCTGTGAAATACGACGCAACGAATTATGCCAAATCCATAGGCGAACAGAAATGGATTGCATTTTTTGGACAAGGCCTGGATGCGTTTGCCGAATGGCGCCGGTTGGATTATCCTGTGCTGACGGCGGGTCCTGCCACAGTATTGGATGGACAAATTCCAAAGCGCTTCTTCTATCCTGGCACCGAACAGTCGTTGAATGGTACGAGTTATCAGGCGGCAGTCGCTGTTCAGGGAAAAGATTTACTTACCACCAGGTTGTGGTTTGATGTAAAATAAAATAGAACAACCCATCCAACAATTTTCTCTACTAGCAGGGAATAATTGTTGGATGGTTTTTGTGTTATATGTAACTTATAGATTATGAAACAAAGCATAATTTCTTTTACCGTATTGCTCGTTTGCCTTGTATTATTTTTTGAACCGGCCAGTGGATGCACGACGGCTGTTGTTTCAGGAAAATATACAGTGGATGGACGTCCGTTGCTCTTCAAGCAGCGCGATACGCCCGATTTGGAAAATAAACTGGTTGCCTTTTCGGATGGAAGATATCCGTATGTCGGGTTGGTAAACACAAAAGATACACTTGGCAAAGCTGTGTTTGGTGGATTCAACCAAGCGGGATTTGCCATCATGAATTCGGCATCGTACAACCTGAATCCGAAAGATAATGGCAAAGACGATGGGTGTGATGGTTTCATCATGAAACTGGCTTTACAGAAATGTGTCACGTTGGCCGATTTTGAACGACTGCTCGACTCGTTGCCGAAGCCTTTGAATGTGAGTGCCAACTTTGGAGTTATCGATGCCAAAGGTGGTGCGGCATACTACGAGACCGGAAACTACAAATTCAGGAAATACGATGCCAATGATACGGATGTGGCACCACTGGGATACCTGGTGCGTACCAATTTCTCTTATTCCGGCGACCGGAGCCAGGATAAGGGATTATCGCGTTATGAGGCTGCGCAGGACCTGCTATATCAAGCTTCTTTGACTAATTCTATTTCGATTGATTTTTTTATTGGTATTTCCCGGAGTTTAAAACACGGGTTGACACATATCAACTTGTACGATAATGTTCCGGCAACTGCTGATGCACCTCATTTTGCAGCTTTTCGGGATTATATACCCCGTTATGTGACAGCTTCGTCGATCGTTATCCAGGGAATAAGCAAAACTGAACCTGCTAATCAAACTACTATGTGGACTACACTGGGATCGCCGCTGACTACCGTTGCTGTTCCGGTTTGGATTACGCCTGGCTTGGAATTGCCTGAGATTTTAGTTGCGGATAAAAAAGGACAGGCAAGACTCAACAAGTGGTCGTTACAATTAAAGAAACGCCTTTTCCCGATAGAAAGAGGTGAAGGTGCCGACTATATTAACCTGGCAGCCCTGCTTACCAAAGATCAAAATGGAATTTTGCAGAAAGTTCTTGCTATCGAGAAGCAAATACAGACTCAGGCCACCGGCTATCAACGGAAATGGAGGACTGCGGGTCAGATCAACGAAAAAGAGCTCGGTCTGTTTTACAAATGGGTTGATAAATTTGTCAGCCAATCGTATCACGATGATTTTGACTTGCAGACTAATTAAAAAGAAAAAGCCTATAGTGAAACTATGCGGTTAAATTCCAAACTTATATAAACTCTAATTAAAACAAAACATATTAGAATGAAACTATACTCAAAACTTCTCCTGTTATCATCGATCGTACTTACACTATCTTCGTTCGATACTAAACCGGCTTATACCATCAGTGGTAAAATTAATGTTTCTTCGGGGATCATTTACCTGAAAGGATTTAGGAATAAAATATTTTTTAATGTCGATTCGGCAAAGATAATCAACGGCCAATTTAGCTTTAAAGGTAGCGTAAAACGTCCCGATTTATTCGGTTTGGCGCTCGACCGGGCAGAATCATTCAGCCCGTATTATATTTTTGTCGAAAATAGTCCCATTCAGGTGAATATTGACACGGCCCATGTGCGTTCAGCAACCGTTACAGGCTCGGCTTCGCACAGGTTGTTTCAGAATTACCGATCCAAATTCGACGGATTCAACATTGATTCGCTGATCAAAGCCAATCCGGCTTCGCCCGTGGCTGCTTATATTCTCTATCGTAACTTTGCGACCAGCCTGACTCCTAAGCAACTTGAAGCAAGCCTGGCATTGTTCGATCCGTCATTGGCAGATCTTTCTTTTTTGAAAGAGTTGAAAGAAATTGTAAAGGTAAAGCAACGGGTAGATGCCGGTAATCCGGCTGTCGATTTTTCAGCTTTAACTCCCGAAGGAAAATCGATAAAATTATCGAGCTATTTCGGGAATTACCTGTTGCTCGATTTTTGGGCTTCATGGTGTGGCCCTTGCCGACGTGAAAATCCAAATTTGGTAAAGCTTTACAATAAATACAAAGCCAAAGGTTTTACAATTTTCGGTGTTTCACTCGACCAGAAGAAGGAAAGTTGGACGGCTGCAATTGCTAAGGATAATTTGACCTGGACGCATGTTTCGGATCTAAAATTCTGGGATAGTGCTCCTGCAAAGTTATATGCTGTCAGAACTATTCCGTCTAATTTTTTAATTGATCCACAAGGTAATATCATTGCCCATAACCTGACAGGAGAGGAACTGGACCAGAAACTGGGTGAATTATTTAAGTAAGATTCTAAAACAAACCTGCAATCCAGACTCCATAGGTACTATAAATGTACTTATGGAGTTTTTTTTTCGATATGTTGTTTCTATGAAAAGGGATTAAAATGCATATTTATTGAAAATACCTACAAATAGGTATGCTAAATGCTCATAAATAGGTATTTGTGTGCCTTGACTAATCATATACTTTTGCGATGCTAAAATATTACAACTTAATTATGACATTATACAGATGATATGGCAAGAATTTCTAAAAAACTGACGGAATTAATAGGCAATACTCCACTTCTGGAGTTATCTAATTTCAATGCGAATAATAGCCTGGAAGCTACCATTATTGCAAAACTGGAATACTTCAATCCGGCAGGAAGTGTCAAAGACCGGATAGCGTTGGCGATGATTGAAGATGCGGAACAGCAGGGGCTATTGAAACACGATTCGGTAATTGTTGAACCTACCAGTGGAAATACCGGAGTTGGGTTGGCATTTGTGGCTGCAGCCAAAGGTTATCGGTTGATAATTACACTCCCCGAGACATTTAGTGTTGAACGCCGGAATCTGTTGAAAGCACTTGGCGCTGAATTGGTATTGACTCCCGGAAAGCTGGGAATGAAAGGAGCAGTAGATAAAGCTCGTGAGATTACGGCAAACACGCCTTATGCTTTCTCCCCTCAACAATTTGAGAATTATTCAAATCCGGCGATACATAAACGTACAACTGCAGAAGAAATATGGCGCGATACCGATGGCAAAATCGATATATTCGTATCAGGAGTTGGAACTGGTGGCACTGTGAGTGGAGTAGGTGAGGTGTTGAAAAAATATAATCCTAATATTAAAGTAATAGCTATTGAACCCCATGAATCGCCACTTTTGTCGGGTGGAAGTCCCGGATCGCATAAAATTCAGGGAATAGGGCCGAACTTTATTCCCGGAACATTTAATCGGGCTGTGGTAGATGAAATTCTTACCGTTAAAAGTGATGATGCTATCCGTACCAGCCGGGAACTTGCCCGGACAGAAGGTTTAATTGTCGGGATTTCGTCGGGAGCGGCTACTTATGCCGCAGCTCAACTGGCCCGACGTCCCGAAAATAAGGGGAAAACGATTGTGGCTATTCTTCCCGATACCGGTGAACGCTATTTGTCTACAGTATTGTATGCTTTCGAAGAATATCCGTTGCATAAAGATCAGCTTTTCAAAAGTTTATAGCTTGAAAAGAAATGGCATTTGTTTTAAATTGAAATATCAGGACTAAATATACCATTAAGACGGTATGTAAAATGATCTTTTTAAGGTATTTCAGATGTCCCCTATGCACTCTATCTTTGTCGGGTGAAAAAGATAAAGAATCTATTGGGTTAAGATAAATGTAGAAATAATGCAACAATTGCTTTGGTTGCTTATTCACGACATTAGATTTGAATAATTGAATAATTGAATAAAATGAATTACAAGATGAAATTATTATTGATCAATATGTGTATGTGTTGCTTGATGTCATTCCGATGTTGAACCGGCCTATTTTATATTAGCAATAAATCTAAGAACAGTTGGTCGATATCCGGTCAACTGTTTTTTTATTTCATTTTTTACAGCATATTCCATTTTACTCATGTAAAATTAGTTTTGTTTAGTTAGTACGTTTATATTTTATCTGAGAATTTATTTAGGGTTTGTTTCGATGTGAATCGCGGCAATCTTTAAATAAATTGTAACTATCTTATCCTACCGAATGCTATTGATCCAATTTCTACCAACCGACCGGGATGGTGGAATTTCAATTCCACCACTGAATATGGGCGAATCGGAATTCGCCCATCCCGCTTCCCAACCGATTTTAGCGCGATCTGAGAAGACAAATGTTCGATTTGAAAGGACAAAAGTGCGATCTGAAAGAACAAAAGTGCAATCTAAGAAAACAAATATTCGATTTGAAAGGACAAAAGCGCGATCTGAAAGAACAAAAGTATGATATGAAAGGACAAAAGTGCAATCCAAAGCGATTTCAGTACGATCTGAAAGAACAAAAAATACCTTTGAGTTTATTACAGTAAAATTTCAGGGTGTTATACCCCAATTATGGTACGCAAATACTGTGATTGGGGTATTTCGTATACCCTTAAATAGTGTCAACTTTGCAAAGGATTAATGCGATTTGAGAATAGAAAATTATGGACGAAGTTACTTTTATAATTGCCGAAAATAACGATTTATGTCGTTTGGGTTTGAAGTGCATTATTCACGACCAAATTACATTGCCAACAATATTGACGGCATCGAGTAAGTTGGAATTACACACCGCACTGTTGTCAAATAGTGAAGCCGTTGTAATCATCGATTTTGACAGTTTATACATTGACAGTCTTGACGAAATAACTGTTCTGGCCACTTGTTTTCCAGCATCAAACTGGTTGTTTTTAGGCGACCTGGCCGATGAGACATTCTTAATGCCGCTGACAGCTTCATTGAGCCGGGCAAACTTTATTTTGAAGTCGAACGACTACGATGTTATTTCCACTGCAATCCTGGACACAGCATCCGGTAAGAAGTATTTCTGCAGTGAAGCGCTGCAGATCATTATGGATGGTCATAACCGGAAAAAAGAAAATGCGGTAAAGCGAAATCTTCTTACATCTACCGAGCTGGAATTGGTTCAACTCATCACTCAAGGTAAAACGGCCAAAGAAATAGCCGAATTACGTTGCTTGAGTCATCACACGATCAACACACATCGTAAGAATATTTTCCGTAAGCTGGAACTTAATAACGTGCAGGAGCTCATTAAATTTGCTCTTAAAAACGGATTGGTGGATCTTACGGAATACTATATTTAGTTATGTATCAATTGAGATACTTCACTAAAAAGTGGCAATTAAACAGATTGCGATTGACTGATAAGGCTTATCTACCATAAACTAGGTATTAAAATACCGCTACAGCGGTATGGTAGGGACATTTTGCTTACCGTAATTTTGCACCAGAACAAATAAATCCAAGATAAATAGTTTTTAATAAATAAGGTATGAAGAAGATTGTAACATTAACACTGGCATTTGTCATTCTTTTAGGGATAACAAATCATGCGCATGCTCAGAAGAAAGAGTTATCCGGTCAAATTTCATTATCCGGTGCTTTTGCATTGTATCCGTTGGCCGTAAAATGGGCCGAGGAGTTTAAAAAATTACATCCCGGTGTGAAAATCGATATTTCGGGCGGTGGAGCAGGCAAGGGAATTACCGATGCTTTGGCAAAAGTGGTTGACCTGGGGATGGTTTCCAGGGAATTAAAACCGGAAGAAGTGGCAAAAGGTGCGTGGTTTGTGGCAGTAGCCAAAGATGCTGTTGTTCCGACTATCAATGCTAAAAATCCGAAGATAAAGGAACTGTTGGCAAAAGGATTGACTCAGGCTGCGGCGATCAGGATTTTTGTTACCGACGAATATAAAACCTGGGGCAATGTACTGGGAGTGCAAAGCAATATCCCCATTCACCTGTATGTTCGTTCTGATGCCTGTGGTGCCGGTGAAACCTGGGCCAAATATTTGGGAAATAAAAAACAGGAAGACCTGAAGGGTACTGCCGTGTTTGGCGATCCCGGTGTTGCGTCGGCTGTTCAAAAAGACCCTGTCGGATTAGGGTATAACAACATTGCTTATGCGTATGACCTGAAAACCAAACGTCCGAATCCGGGAATCTTGGTATTGCCCATCGATGTGAATAACAATGGAAAGATTGATGCTGCTGAAAACTTCTATGCTACTTCAACCCAACTGATATCGGCTATTGCACAAGGCAAATATCCTTCGCCTCCGGCTCGCGATTTATATTTGGTGGCTAACGGAAAACCGACAAATCCTGCCGTAGTTGCTTTCCTGAAATTCATTTTGACTGAAGGGCAAAAGTACAATGTACCAAACGGATACATCAGCCTGCCCAAAGATAAACTGAATAAGGGAATTGCAAAGCTGAAATAAAAGAACCCCTAACCCCTAAAGGCGATAAGAAATATTACAATCATAAGGTTAAAATTGTTGATATGGAAAATACCAAAAAAAGAATACAAGACGAAACTAACTTTAGCTCCCCTTTAGGGGTTGGGGGTAACTTAGTTCCCCTTCAGGGGCTAGGGGTAAGTTCCCCTTTAGGGGTTGGGGGTGGCAGTAGCTTTCGTATTCTAAAAAATAAGATAGCCGGAGGAGTGATGTTCACTATTACTCTGGCATCCATCCTGCTGGTCATTCTGGTCGGGTTGGGACTTTATCTCAAATCGGTTCCTATTTTTCAACAGAATAGCTTCTGGCATCTGGTTACTTCCTCCGAATGGAAACCCGGAAATGGAGAGTTCGGTTTCTTGCCATTCATTGCCGGAACGCTTTGGATTACAGCAATAGCAGTGATCCTGGCACTTCCTATTGCATTGCTCACATCATTGTTCCTGACCGAATTTTCGAGGACAGCTGTCAAAAAATGGGTATTTACCGCTTTGGATATTTTGGCCGGAATCCCATCGGTAGTGTATGGTGTTTGGGGAACCTTGTTTGTCGTGCCGTGGATATCGGAGAAGCTGGCTCCCCATTTTGTGGAATACTCAACCGGTTATACCGTGTTGGCCGGAGGCATTGTGTTGGGGATAATGATATTGCCTTTGTTGATCAGTTTGTTTGTCGAAATCTTTTCGGCTGTGCCGCGCGAATTCCGGGATGCCGCGCTCTCGTTGGGAGCCACCAAGTGGCAAACGAGCAAGTACGTGATTTTACGCAAAACATTTCCGGGTATCCTGGCAGCGTTGATTCTGGCTGTGTCGCGTGCGTTTGGCGAAACCATTGCTGTGTTGATGGTCTGCGGAAACATTCCGCTGTTGCCGCATTCGGTTTTCGATTCCTGTTATCCGTTGCCGGCACTGATAGCCAACAATTATGGTGAAATGCTATCCGTACCGTTGTATGAATCGGCTTTAATGTTAGCCGCCTTTTTACTATTTATCGTGGTGTTTATATTCAATGCTTCGTCGCGGGCAGTGATTTACCGGATAGAAAGGAAGTTTAAATAAATGTATTTTGTGCTGTAGAGACAAGGCATGTTGTAGAGACAAGGCATGCCTTGTCTCTACAACAACCGAAAAAACATCATTATGAAATTCAAATTTATAGAAGAAAAGGTTGCAAAAGTACTGATGATAGTTTCTTCTATCGCAGTTTTTGCTTTTGTGCTGAATATCATTTATACGATATTCCGCCGGGGCATACCAGCCCTGAATTGGGATATGATCAGTAAGATTCCTGCCGGCGGATATTACAATGGTGGTGGTGGCGGAATTTTAAATGCCATTGTGGGTTCGTTGTACATTGTGCTTGGATCTACTATTTTGGGGTTACTTATCAGTATTCCGGTAGTATTTTACCTCAATGTTTACCTGAAAAAGGATTCTAAACTTGCCTACGTTGCCCGGTTGGCATTCGATATTTTATTTGGCATTCCATCTATTGTGTATGGCGCTTTTGCATTCACCATTATGATATTTCTGGGAATGCATACTTCGCTGGGCGGTGGTATTTTAGTTATTACGCTGCTGATTATTCCCATCTTTATCCGGTCGATGGACGAGGTTGCGCAACACTTGCCGAAGGATCTGCTCGACGCAACGTATGCATTGGGAGCAACCAAATTGGAAACCATCAAGGTGGTACTCCGTCAGATTGCGCCGGGCATTGCCACAGCTACTTTATTGTCGGTTGGGCGGGCAATTGGCGATGCAGCCGGGGTTATGTTTACGGCCGGTTTTACCGACAGCATTCCTACGTCACTTAGCCAACCGGCAGCAACATTACCGTTGTCGGTATTTTTTCAACTAAGCAGTCCGAATGCCGATGTGCAGGACCGGGCTTATTCAGCAGCTTTGATTCTGATATTTATTGTCCTTGTAATAAGTATTCTCGGACGATTAATTACAAACTACTTTTCAAAACATAAAATATAATGAAATCATTCCTATACCGAAACCCCACGCGAGCCAGTTGGGCAGAAGATTATTCTTTTTTAAATAAAAGCTCAAAGGAAAAACCGGACGATGATATTGACACCGGAGAAGGTGACCGGATTAAAAAATCATACCTGAAAGTAAGTGGTTTAAATATCCATATAAACAAAACTCACATTCTCAAAAATGTAGATTTGGAAATTCCAGATAAAAAAATAACTTGTATTATCGGACCTTCCGGCTGCGGGAAGTCAACTTTGCTGAAAACATTCAACCGGTTGATTGACGACACCGAAGGGGTTAAGTACCAGGGAAGCATATTAGTTGATGATACTGATATTTTTGATAAGCAAACCGAAATAACTGAAATCAGAAAAAAAATGGGCTTGCTGTCACAGCGTCCTTGTCCGCTTCCAATGTCTATTTACGACAATATTGCCTTTGGGTGCAAAATGCATGGCGAACGTAAAAAGAAAAAGCTAAATGATATTGTGGAAAAACAATTGAAAGCCGTTGGACTTTGGGAGGAAGTGAAGACCCGCCTGAATGCTTCGGCCTCCAAACTTTCTATTGGTCAGCAACAACGTTTGTGCCTGGCCCGTGGTTTAGCCGTGGAACCGGAATTTATTCTGGCTGATGAAGCTACTTCGGCACTCGACCCGATTTCGAGCAAACATATTGAAGAACTTTTCGTGAAATTGAAACAAGATTATACGATTATTCTGGTGACACACACGTTGCGACAGGCTTTGCGCATTGCCGACCACGTTGTTTTCATGTATTTGGGCGAAGTAATTGAAGCCGGTTCGGCCGATGAGATATTCAACAATCCGAAACAGGAGTTGACCCGTAAATATTTGGAGGGCGCATTTAGCTAACAGATTTATTTATATCTCTTTTAATTTTCATATCTTTGATTCTCCGGTTATAACTTCATATTAAATCATTCATCGCTATTACATGTACAAATTACCCGCTACACTTCCAGAAGATATATCTTATTTCGGAACACTGATTGACGATTTCAAACAAGGGAAGATTGAACCCGCAAAATTTAAAGGAACCCGCGTGCCTATGGGCATTTATGAGCAACGAAAAGATGGAACTTACATGGTTCGCGTTCGTTGTACAGGTGGTTATATCAGTCCCGAACAGTTGAAACAGGTGGCGCTTACAGCCCAAAGCCACCAATCGTCGTTGCTGCACATCACCACCCGTCAGGAAATACAGATTCACCATATTCTGATCGATCAGGTGAAAACTATCTTGCCCGAGCTGCAACACGTGGAATTGTCGTCGAAAGGCGGGGGCGGTAATACCGTCCGCAACTTCCTGGTAGATATAAACAGTGGCATCAGCCCGACAGAAGTGTTCGATGTATTGCCTTATGCGGTTGATCTGACAACGAAACTGATTGCCGAAGCAGATTCATTTACCTTGCCTCGTAAGTTGAAGATTGCATTTTCCACTTCCGAAGCTAATGCCGACTTTGCAGTGATAAACGACTTGGGTTTTATTGCCAAGATTAAAGACGGCAAACGGGGCTTTAAAGTGTATTTAGGAGGTTCTGTAGCCTCAAACCCAACGCTTGGTTGGGAACTGTTCGACTTTGCTCCGGAAGAGGAGCTTTTCAACATAGCCTTGGCTGCCAAACGGTTTTTCAATAACCATGGAAACCGGAAAAACAAGCACAAAGCCCGTATCCGCTACATTTTTTATAAAGAAGGCGAAGATAAAACCAAGGAGTTGTTTTTCAATTATTACAACGAGATAAAATCGAAAGAAAACACGGTTTACACGTTCAGGGAACTGGATTTTGAATATAAAACACCGTCGTTTGAAGCCGTAAGATTGTCTTCGGACGAATTCGTTGAATGGAAAAAACGGAATGTGTCAGCTCAAAAGCAAGCGGGCCTTTTCTCTACCATTATTCCTTTTGTAAATGGCAATACGGATAGCGAAAGCCTGTTGAAAGTGGCCGGTTTTGTGGCTGAATTTGGAAACGATGTGCTGCGTTTCACAGCCCGCCAGCAATTGCAGGTACGCAATATCCCGGAAAACTATTTGGGAAATTTATATTTGTTGCTCAAAGACCTGAACGTAGGTACCGGGCTTCCGGTGGTGGTAAACAACATTGTGTCCTGCACCGGTGCCGACACTTGCCGCCTGGGAATTTGTTACTCGAAAGGAGCTTCGTTGGCACTTCGGAAGAAATTGAGTAAAAGCAAGCTAAATCTGGACGAAGCCAGCAGTTTGCAAATCAATATTTCCGGCTGTCCGAACTCCTGTGCCCAACAAGTCTGGTCGGATATAGGCTTCTCTGGCCGTGTGGGGCGGAACGAACGTATGTATGCCGCTTACAACGTGTATGCCGGAGCCACCAAGGGTGAAAATCCACAATTAGGCATCGCTCTGGGAACAGTGAGTGCCCGTGACCTGCCTCAATTTACCGAAGATATCCTGGCTGATTACATCAACGTGAAGCAAGCATATTCCTCATTCAGAGAATATCTTAATGCAGTTGGGAATGAGAATATCAAAGCACTGGTGGCAAAATATAAAGATGTGCCAAGCTTTGATGAAGATAAAAATTACTATTACGACTGGGGCAGCGAGGAACTGTTTTCGGTAGCCAACAAAGGTCCGGCCGAATGCTCTGCAGGATTGTTTGATATGATTGATGTGGACTTGAACTTTATCAAACAAGGATTTGTTCTGCTTGAAGATGAAACTGACGGGCGTAAAATTAATCAGATATTGTACGATATTATTTTCTCTGCATCGCGCATGTTGCTGGTTACAAAAGGATCTGAACCCAAAACAACTTCTGAAGCTTTCTCCCTTTTTATTGAAAAATTCATCAACGAAGGTTTGGTGGGTGAGTCATTCAAAGGTTTGGTAGAAATGGCCCGGAAGAGCGCTCAATCTGATTTTTCAAGTCGAAAAGACCAAGTAATTGAATTGGCCGAAACGGTTATCAGGCTCTACGAAGGGATGGATGATTCGTTGCAATTTAAAAACCAACCTTTGAAAGCCGTTGAAACGAAATTGGAAAATACTGTTCCGGTATCAGAAACGGTTCAAGCAGAAGTCCGGGTAAAAGATTTTCGTGGTGTGGCCTGTCCGATGAACTTTGTGAAAACAAAAATTGAACTTGCAGGCCTTAAATCAGGCGATTTGTTGGAAGTCTGGCTCGACGATGGTCAACCGATTCAAAATGTACCGGGTTCAGTCCGGAACGAGGGGCATGAGATTGTATCGGCTACGCAAGTTGAAAACTTTTGGAAAGTACTGATAAAAAAACACGAATAGGCTTAGGTACTAAACTTTTTTGAAGAGGTTGTAGTTAGAACTAACAACCTCTTTTTATTTATCTTATCTGAATTTTTGGAATGATTACAGAAGTGTGTTGGAAGTTGCCTGTTAGAATACTTGTTACCAGGGCTATAAAATTATACCTACCATGAATTAGGTACGAATTTACCTTTATAATGGTATGGTGTAGATGATTGGCATGACCTATTTTTGTTGCGTTACACTCAGCCTATTGAAAGCAACTTCCTGGAGAATTACCGGAACGATTAATCGATTTTTCTTCACGAGAGAGTCTAAGACAAGATTGATATCAGACATGAAAGCTGATTGAGCCTGATTATGAAATTTAAACCATTTACATTGAAGTACAAAACAGTAAAAAATGAATACAACTTTATCTCCCTTAACGACAGAGCAACTGGAACTTTTTACCCAATTGACCAATTCTCTTACCAAAGAGCAATTAGTTTGGATATCGGGTTATCTGGCCGGCTTTTCTGCGCAAAATTCTACAATAGCAACCATTGAACCGGAAGTAATTCCGGCCACTGCAGCTTCAACCACTCAAAGTAAATTGACCATTTTGTATGGATCCCGAACCGGAAACGGAGAAGGACTGGCCAAAAAGGCACAAAAGCTGGCAACAGAACTGGGCATCCCGGTAGCGCTTAAAAGTATGGCTAATTATAAAACCCGTGATTTGCAATCGGAGAAAAATTTATTGGTCATTGTTTCTACCCATGGTGAAGGTGAACCCCCTTTTGCTGCACGCGAACTGCATGAATTCATTTACAGCAAACGTGCTCCGAAACTGGAAGGCGTAAACTATGCTGTACTGGCGTTGGGCGATTCGAGCTATTTTCAGTTTTGCAAAACAGGGAAGGATTTTGATGAGCAGTTAGAAAAACTTGGAGCAAAACGCCTTGTTTCGCGCATTGCTTGCGATGTTGACTTTGAAGAGTCTGCTGAGACCTGGTTAAAATCAACGCTTCCTGCCTTTGGTGCCGGCGAAATTGTTGTTCAGAAAACAACCCCGCAATTCCGCATGGTTACTCCGATTTCAAAAGGAGAAAAGACTGTAGGACATTCAAAGAAAAATCCTTTCCCGGCACCAGTCTTTGAAAAAATTTCGCTGCACGGTAAAGGTACAAAAAGGCAAACTTTGCATATTGAACTGAGTACAGAAAACGCTCCGGGACTAGACTACGAACCAGGTGATGCTGCGGGTGTCTTTCCTGTAAATTCGATAGAATTGATAAATGGTGTGTTGACTGAAACGGGCTTGGATGCCGGTGATCCGGTGTTGGTTAACGGTAAAGAAAAGAAACTTGAATCGGCTCTTTATAAAGATGTTGAATTATCGAAAATAACTACTGATGTGGTAGCACGTTTCCTGCAATTTGCACCTAATGAGCAGCTGCAGAAACTGACTGAAGATACAGATAAGTTTAGGGAATATCTGGAGGGACGGGATATTGTTGATTTATTACAAGATTATCCGGTCAAGATAGATGCCATGAATCTTATAAAAATCCTTCGGCCGTTGCAGCCGCGTTATTATTCCATTTCATCCAGTCCGAAAGCATTTCCGGGCGAATTGCATCTTACTGTTGGAGTGGTGAACTACGAAAACTCCGGACGCGAAAAACGTGGAACTTGCTCCACGTTTCTTTCAGAAATGTCGGTTGAAGATGAAAAAGTGCCGATCTTCATTGAGGCAAATCCAGGGTTCAGGTTGCCCGAAGATGACGAAACGCCCATCATTATGGTGGGAGCGGGAACAGGTATTGCACCGTACCGTGCTTTTGTGCAGCATCGTGAATTGGCTGACAAACCAGGAAAAAGCTGGTTGTTTTTCGGAAACCGGAACTTTGAAACAGAATTTTTATATCAGGCCGAGTGGCAGGATTTTCTGAAAACCGGAGCATTAACCAAGATGGATGTGGCCTTCTCTCGTGACGGAGATAAGAAAGTGTACGTTCAGGATCGGTTACTGGAAAAAGCATCCGATGTTTATCAATGGCTGGAAGATGGCGCACATTTCTATATCTGTGGTGACATGAAAAATATGGCTCGCCACGTACAGGATACGCTGGTGAAGATTGTTGAAAAGCAAGGTGCCATGAGCAAAGAACATGCACAGGAATATGTGGATAATTTAGAAAAAGACAGACGATTGCAGCTAGACGTGTATTGAAAATTGCCCCTAGTCCCTAAAGGGGGACTATATTAGTATTGATTCGTAAAATTTTATAATATGAGTAAAGAAAATAAAGATATACAAAACGGAAGTAACTCAGTTCCCCTTCAGGGGTTAGGGGTATCTCCTTTGGAAACAATCAAAGAGAATAGCAATTACCTGCGTGGAACCATTGCAGAAAGCCTGAATGATCCGTTGACCGGGGCTTTGAAACCTGACGATCAAATTTTGATAAAGTTTCATGGAACTTACCAACAACAAAATCGGGATATTGATGATGAGAGGAAGCATCAAAAGCTTGAACCGCTTTACAGTTTCCTGATCCGTGTGCGCGTTCCGGGTGGAGTGACCACGCCACAGCAATGGTTGGCTCTGGACGAGCTATCCGATAAATATGCTGATAAAACACTCAAACTGACTACCCGCCAGGCTTTTCAGTTTCATGGGGTGTTTAAGCGAAATTTGAAAAAGACCATCCAGGAAATCAATAAATCTTTGCTTGATACTATTGCTGCTTGCGGCGATGTAAACCGCAACGTTATGTGTTCGGCCAATCCGTTCGAATCGTCGGTACATGCCGAAGCCGCTGAGGATGCCAAGCGTATTTCGGCACATTTGACTCCGCAAACAGGTGCCTATCACGAAATTTGGTTAGATGGTGAGTTGGTTGCCGGGGGCGAAAAGGAGGAAGAACCGCTGTACGGAAAGCATTATTTGCCGCGGAAATTTAAAATAGCCATTGCCATTCCTCCCCGGAATGATACTGATGTTTTATCGAACGATCTGGGGTTTATCGCCATTGTTGAAAATGGAAAATTGATTGGCTACAACCTCACCGTGGGTGGAGGAATGGCTTATACCTTTGGCAACAACGCCACGTATCCGCGGGTGGCCGATGTGGTTGGATTTTTTCCAAAAGAACAGATTGTAGAAGTGGCGGAAGCAGTTTTGATTTTCCAACGTGATCATGGAAACCGCTCGGATCGTAAAAATGCCCGGTTGAAATACACCATCGACCGGTTGGGCTTGGATTTTTTCCAAACTGAATTGGACCGGATCAAAGGAATTAAACTCGAACCGGCAAGACCGTACCAGTTTGATACATTAGGTGATAAATACGGTTGGTTACAGAGTGAAAATGGGCTGTGGCACTATGGTTTTTTTGTGGAAGGAGGGAAGCTGGTTGACCGGAATGGGTATCTGGCCAAAACAGCCATTCGCGAGATTGCCAAGATTCATGAGGGGACATTTATCCTTACCGGAAATCAGAATGTGGTGGTTGCGCAGGTTACGGAAGCTCAGAAGCCCCGCATTGAAGCTGTTTTGAAAAAATACAAAGTCATTAATGCCGATAAACTTTCGGCACTTCGCCAGAACTCAATTGCTTGTGCCGCTTTGCCTTTGTGCGGACTGGCATTTGCCGAAGCCGAACGCTATTTGCCGTCATTGGTCGATCGGATTGACAAAATACTCGAGGCAAACGGTTTGTTGAAAACCCCGATAAACATTCGCATGACGGGGTGTCCAAACGGTTGTGGACGGCCGTTTCTAGCGGAGATTGGCTTGGTAGGCAAAGCACCCGGAAAATACAACCTGTATCTGGGAGCCAGTTTTACTGGCGACAGGTTGAATAAATTGTACAAAGAAATGCTTTCGGAAGAACAGATTATTGAAGCATTGGCACCGATACTGGCCGATTATGCAAAAAATAAACATGAAGGGGAGCATTTCGGTGACTTTGTTATCCGGAAAGAATATGTCAAAGCCACAACGGCAGGTTTGAATTTTCATGATTAGAAATGACCCCTAACCCCTGAAGGGGAACTAAATTACAACTGGATATGAATAATAATATAGAAGACGAAAGCAACTCTAGTCTCTTTCAAAGGGTAGATGTTAACTCCCCTTTAGGGGTTGGGGGTAGACGCGAAGACTTACAATTTCTACCTATTTCCATCAATGTGACCAACAAGAAAATACTCTTGATTGGCGGTGGAAAAGTGGCGACTCATAAAGGAAGTATCATGGCTCGCTTTGTGAATCAGGTGACGGTTATTGCTCCCGAATTTACACCGGAGATCAAAGAATTGCCTTTCACGTTTATTGAGAAAGAGTACGAAAAAAGTGATCTGGAGGGGTTCTTTCTGGTGTATGTCTGTACCGGAAACCATGAGTTAAATGCTCAAATCAAAGCAGATTCCGAGGAATTGGGAATCCTGGCCAGTGTGTGTGATGCTCCGTTGTTGTGCGATTTTGTTTCGCCGGCTATTCACAAGGTAGGTCATGTTACAATTTCAGTAGGTTCCAATGCGCAAAACGTATATCAATCCGTTGACATCCGGAACCAGATCAAAGAATTAATCGAGAATGGTACAATACATATCCAAAAGCCAGACTAACAGTTCGCTGGCTGAACGCGAACAGTTTTTCAAGACCCTTCATTTGCCGGAAGATACACCACACGTTCTGTTACAAACCTGCGATAGAATTGAGTTATACTGGGGCGAAGGCGAGGTTCCTGATTTTATAGCACATCACCTTTTTAGCGTAGTTTCGGGTTTGGACTCTTCGCTGATTGGTGAATGTGCTATTCAGGGACAGGTGAAAAACTGCTACCAGCAGTCGGCTCAAAAACATAAACTGTCGGGGTCGCTGCATAAACTTTTCCAAACGGCGTTGAGCGTAGGCAAGCGGGTCCGTACGGAATCGGCCATTTCGCATGGAGCTATTTCACATAGCCAGGCAGTGATTGAATGCCTTATACAGGAAAAGATTCCATTGAAAAGCGCCTTGATAACCATGCTTGGCATCAATAAGTTGAATGAAGATATTATCAAATTTCTTCAGGCTAAAGATGCTATGTCCATTTTTCTTGGAAACCGCTATTTTGAAAAGGCTCAAGACATTGCCGGGAAATACGATTGCCAGGCATTTCGCTTTGATGAGATGAAATCATTCCTGGAATTTACCGATGTGCTGATTTCGGCTACCTCGGCACCTCACTTGATTGTCAAGCCCGAACATATTTCGCCGGACCAAAAGCTGCTGATCCTCGATTTGGCATTTCCGCGCGATGTGGACGAAAGTATCGGGTTGATGCCGAACGTGACGCTGTACAATTTGGAAGATATAAAACTGCGCGTCAATCAAAATAAAGATGCCCGCAGGCAAAAAATAAGCGTGGCATTACAAATTATCGATGAAGAAGTGGAGAAATTCTGCTCTAAAATCAACCGTCATTTAGCTCTTTCATCTCCGGTATAAGGATTGCAAGAACCGGACTTCTCCCGGATTTTATGATTCACCGGATTTCTGTTTCGGGCTTTTCTATGCTTTTTTGGAAAATTATTCTACTGACTATAACCTGGTTAGTAAACGCTGCATGCAAGTTTCTTTCTTTGCAGGTTGCCCGTTTCAAAGAAAGCTATATCTTTGCACTCACAAATTTGCTGGTTCCTATTCCGGTTTCGTCGGAATTATGGATTAAAAGGGAATCCTGTTTAAGTCAGGAACTATCCCCGTAGCTGTAAGTTCTGAATAGTGTTTGTCTGAAGCAATTTAATTTGCCATTATGTCAATAGCTATTCATTTTAGCATTCTCAGCCACTGTTTCGCTCAGGCGAGATGGGAAGGCGCTAAAATTGGAACAAGTCAGAAGACCTGCCCGCAAAAGTAATTCGTAGCTTTCGGGAGAAAAGCGAAGAGAATTGCCAACATGTTGGTGCTTTTCCTCATTTTATTCCCCTTTCTATTTATTTTCAAAGTGTGCCAACGAGAATTTCCATTTCCTTTTGTCATGCTTTGTTTATTCCTGTTGTAATTTAAAATTAGGTATATGAAAGGATTATTGATTATTGGACATGGAAGCCGCTCCAAACAGGCTGTTTCTGAATTTGAAACTATTGTTGGACTGGCCCGGACAAAGGCCGTAAACTATGCTATGGTAGCAGGAGCGCACATGGAACTGGCTCAACCCGCCATCCCCGAAACGGTAGAAAACATGGTTTTGTACGGAGTTACCGACATTACTGTCGTTCCTTATTTTCTGTTCAACGGCAATCACATCAAACAAGATATTCCGGAAATACTTGACGGGCAGAAAAAAATATATCCAACGATTTCTTTCCGTTTTGCAAATCCCATTGGCATTGAGGCATTAATGACTGATATAATCGTCAAGAGAGCTCAGGAAGCTGAATAAGATGAAGAAAAAAGTTATTCTGTTGTCGGTTGCCATTATAGCTTTGATTGCTCCCAGTAGCGTTTTTGGCATGCATATTTCGGAAGGCTTCCTGTCTCCGGCCTGGGCAATTGCGTGGTATGCAATTTCAACCCCATTTGTTGTGTATGGTTTATTCACGATTAAAAAATCTGTAGCCCAAGATTCACGTGCAAAACTATATATGGGCATTGCCGGCGGATATGTTTTTGTCCTTTCGGCAATCAAGCTCCCTTCTGTAGCCGGTTCGTGTTCCCATCTGACTGGCACCGGGCTTGGTACGGTTCTATTTGGATCGGGCGCGATGGCAATAATTGGGCTCATAGTTCTTCTTTTTCAGGCTCTTTTGCTTGCCCATGGTGGCATTTCCACGCTGGGAGCTAATGTTTTCTCGATGGCAATTGCTGGTCCGATAGTGGCTTATGCCGTATTTTACGGGTGTAAGAAAATGAAGTTGCCGCTTCCGGTTGCTATCTTCATGGCTGCCTTTTGGGGCGATTTGTTTACTTACGTTGTAACGTCGGGACAATTGGGGCTAGCTTATCCCGACAGCTCAGGCGGAGTCTATGTTTCCTTTCTGAAATTTGCTTCAATGTTTGCCATTACGCAACTTCCATTGGCTGTTCTCGAAGGGTTTATAACCGTATATACGTATAAATTAATCCAGAAGGTAGAGAAAGTATAATGAAAAAGAGAACGTATTATATGCTGATTGCCATGCTGTTGATATCTTGTCCCTTTTGGGTGCAACTGTTTCATCCTGGAGCCGGAACCGACGACAAGGCGATTGATTTGCTTACTTCCATCAATCCTTCGTATCATCCCTGGGTTAAGCGAATTGGTTTAGAGATTTCAGAAAGTGCCGAGCCTTATATGTTTGCTTTACAAATAACCATCGGAGTAATTGTATTTGCCATTTTTTTCTATTTGCTGAAGAAGAACCGGAGTATAAATAACCAACAAGTTGAAAAATGATCTATATCGATAAATATTCAAATTTCAGCAAGTTGAACAGGCTGAATCCGGTTGTGAAAGTAGGTTATTTTGTCGTGTTTTTAGCAGGTGCCTTGCTATCTGTTTCCATGCTGTTTACAACGGCTCTTATTGTTTGCGTAAGCTGTTTCAGTCTCTATTATTCTTCGATAAAACCAGTTCATTATCTGAAGCTTTCATTGATACCGCTCGGATTTGTATTGCTGGGAATTATTCCCATTTTATTCACCGAGATTAAAGCCGGCGAAACGGTTGTTTTAAATGGTGGGATGTTTAACTATGGAATCACTCATAACACGCTTATATCGTGCACAAAAGTTGTTTTGAGAAGTTATGCGGCCACTTCGGCTTTGTTTTTTCTTATTTTGACAACACCTGTAAGCCATATCATGTGGCTGCTGCGCGCATGCAGATTCCCGGAATTGCTGATTGATCTGACCGGGTTGATTTATCGAAATATATTCATCGTGTTGCAACTTTCGCAACAACTGTATATTGCTCAAAAATGCCGGCTGGCTTATAATGGGTCGAGAAGTAAAAATAGTCATTTGGGATTGCTGCTGAGCCGGACTTTTGTTTTGTCAATCAAAAAAGCCAACGACCAGTATAATGGCCTTGAGTCGCGCTGTTACAACAATCATTTCAAGACGATTGCCCCTGAATTTTTCGTTTCATCTTTTTATATCATACAGCTGTTGCTGGTAAGCTTTGGCATTGCAAGTGCTTGTCTCATTTCATATTATTACCAATGGCAGTAGATTACATAGCACAATTAAAGAAGATCGTCTATAGCTATCCCGACGGAACAAAGGCTGTTGATAATATTTCGCTGGATATACGGCGCGGTGAACGGGTTGCATTTCTGGGAAATAACGGCGCCGGAAAATCAACCTTGTTTTTGCTTTTAAACGGTATACTCAAACCTGTATCGGGGGAATATCGGTTTGATAGCAAATTGGTTGACTACAAGCGAAAAAGCTTGTTTGAATTGCGAAAAAGTGTTGGGGTGGTATTTCAGGAACCCGATAACCAGTTGTTTGCCCCAACCGTATATGAAGAATTATCTTTTGGACCAATGAACCTGGGAATGCCGGAAGATGAAGTGAAAGCAAGGATTGAGCGAGTGATGCAGATGTTGGACATTGAAAAACACAAGAATAAACCGCCACATTTGTTAAGCTACGGTCAAAAAAAGCAAGTGGCTATTGGCTCGCTTCTGGCCATGAAGCCTTCGATGCTGGTGTTGGATGAACCGACTTCGGGCTTGGATGGAGAGCACACAGAACAAATGGTAAAAGTGCTGGATAAATTGCACCATGACGGGACTACCATACTGCTTTCCACCCACGATGTAAATTTTGCTTTCGAATGGGCGGATACTATCGTGTTGATGAACAATGGAAAAATAGAAATAGTGGGAACTGGCATCGAGGTTTTTTCCGATAAGGCAAGCCTGAAAAAATGTGGATTGAAATTACCTGCTATTTTGCATATTTACAATACAATAGCCCATAAGTGCAAGGATGGGGAATTACCAAAGACGGTTGAGCAGTTGAACGAAATTATTAGCAATTTATGAACGGATTTATTCTGGCTGGAACAAATAGCGGTTGTGGAAAAACAACGTTGGGCATTGGGCTGATGGCTCTGATGGCTTCACGAGGTTTGCGTGTGGCTCCGTTCAAGACCGGTCCCGATTTTATCGACCCATCGTTTCACACGATGGCTGCCGGTTCAACGTCATATAATTTGGATAGTTATTTATTGGATAACAATACCGTTCAATATATTTTCCAAAAACATCTGAAAAACAAAGACATTGCTATTGTGGAGGGCGTAATGGGTATGTTCGACGGATTGGGAGATGATGGACAAGGAAGTACGGCCGAATTGGCCAAAATATTAAATCTGCCTGTGATATTGGTGGTGAGTTGCAAGAGCCTGTACCAAAGTGTAGCAGCAATCGTAAAAGGTTTTGCCCAATTTGATCCGCGGGTTCGTGTTGCAGGGGTGGTGCTGAACCATGTTGCTGCCGGCGAATATTACCAATTTCTGAAAAACTATATTGAAACGCAGACCGGAATTCCGTGTATCGGCCATTTACCCAATAATAAAGATATTACTCTGGAAAGCCGGCATTTAGGATTGGTTCAAGCAGAAGAAGTAGATGCTTTGTTTCAAAAAATAGAGACCCTGCAAACGGTGTTGGCTGAAACTATTGATGTAGATTTGCTGATGAGAATTACGGCATTGAATGATAACCTGGTGGTGAATGATGCAGCTGTTTCGCCTTGGAAGCGTGATTTACGCGGACTGCGATTGGGTGTGGCGCGCGACAAAGCTTTCCGGTTTTATTACGAGGATAATCTGGAACTGCTGAGAGAAAATGGAGCTGAGATTATCGAATTCAGCCCTCTCCATGACAGGGATATTCCCGGTACGGTCAATGCATTGTATGTGGGTGGCGGATATCCCGAGGTGTTTGCTGCCGAACTGTCGGCCAATGAAGAATTTCGAAAAGCTTTGAAACAAAAGATAGAAAACGGCATGCCCGTTTTGGCCGAATGCGGTGGATTGATGTATCTGACCAATGAAATAAAAACGCTTAGTGCTGAACAGTTTCCCATGTGCGGAATTTTTAATTGCTCTGCAAAAATGACCAAACGCTTGCAACGCTTCGGTTATTGCGAAGTAAGCTGGAAAGGCGTCGCAACCCGGGCCCACGAATTTCATCATTCGGAACTGGTGCTCGAAAATAATGACCTGCATCTCGATTTTTCGATTCGGAAGCCTTCTAAAAACAAGCAATGGAATTGTGGTTTAAGCTACAAGAATGCAATAGCCGGTTACCCACACTTCCATTTTTACTCGAATGCCGCTTTTTACAATAAAATAATAGACTTATGGATGCAAAGAACTATACAATACTGAATCCTGCGGATATTGAAACACGCAGTTTTGAGATTATCACTGAAGAATTAGGACATTTATCACTGTCTGATGAGCATGCCGCTATAGTGAAACGGGTGATTCATACCACAGCCGATTTTGAATATGGCCGCATCACCGAAATTCATCCTGATGCCGTTCAATCGGCCCTTCGTGCATTGCAAGCCGGTTGCGATATTTATTGCGATACCCGCATGATTGAAGCCGGTGTGAACAAAATCCGCTTAAAGGCGATGAACTGTTCGATTTACACCTACATTGATCATGAAGAAGTAAGAGCCGAATCAACAAAAACGGGTATTACGCGCTCTATTTTAGGCATAAATAAATCGGCTGATAATGAACGGACTCAGATATACGTAATCGGAAATGCGCCTACAGCATTGGTTCGAATAGCTGAACTTATCCGGGAAAACAAAATTTCTCCGGCTTTGGTGATTGGCGTTCCGGTTGGATTTGTAGGTGCTGCGGAATCTAAGGAATTTATTAAAAGCACCAATGTCCCCTATATTGTGACTAATGGTCGCAAAGGGGGAAGTACGGTGGCAGTATCTATTTTGAACGCCATTTTATATCTTAATAAATGATTTTGAAAGAGCGCCATATCAACGGGAAAAAGTATCGCTATGGCTATACCACCGGTTCATGTGCGGCTGCAGCGGCGAAAGCGGCTGTTAACGCCCTGTTGCATGGTGAGTTGGAAGAAAGCATACGCATTGCCACACCAGCCAATGTGGAGCTTGATATCACTGTTTTTGGCTATGAAAAAACGGGAGATGCTTATCAATGTTATGTGGTGAAAGATGCCGGTGATGATCCGGATGTGACCAATGGTATCCGGGTTTTTGCCAAAGCATTTCGGAATAATGAGCAGAAAATAAAGATTGTCGGCGGAACTGGCATTGGGCGCGTGACCAAAAAAGGCTTGCAGGTTGAAATAGGGGAACCTGCTATCAATCCGGTGCCGATGCAAATGATATTGACTGGGGTTTCATCAATAATGAAAGAAAACGAGGGCGTTACGGTCGAGATTTTCATCCCCGAAGGTGTTGAAATAGCCAAACGCACTTTCAATGAACGGCTTGGAATTGTAGGTGGAATTTCGGTGTTGGGCACTTCCGGCTTTGTAATTCCCATGTCGGAGGAAGCATTTAAGGAAGCCCTGTCGCTCGATTTGTCGGTGCTGAAAGAAAAAGGCGTAAGCGAAGTGGTGTTGACTCCCGGAAATTACGGCGAACGCTTTATCAAAGAGCATTTGCCGGAGCTTTGCGAAAATGTAGTGACAACCAGCAATTTTATTGGCTATATGCTGCACGAATCAGTACGTTACGGAATGAAAAAGATCCTATTGGTGGGTCACATTGGGAAACTGGTGAAAGTGGCGGGCGGGGTGTTTCATACACACAGCAGTGTGGCCGATGCCCGGTGTGAAATCATGGCTTCACACTATTTTATGCACAGTGGCGATGCCGAAGGATTCAGGAACATAATGAATAGCAATACCACCGAAGAAGCGGTAGGCTTCGTGCGCGACAAAGCTTTTTTTAATGTGCTGGCCCATACCATAAAAACTAAATGTGAGCTACATGTTCATCGGGCCGTGCAAGTGGAAGTGCTGTTATTCTCGTTGGGAGATGGGTTGTTGGGGCAGACTGAAAAATATAAATGAACGTATGACTAAAATAACTATTTGTGGAATCGGGCCGGGAAGCCCTGACTATATACTGCCAAAAGTACATGCAGCGGTAAAAAACAGCGAAGTGATCGTTGGCGGAAAGCGGCATTTGAGCTTGTTTGATTGCTGCAACAAGACTACGGTGGAGATAAAAGGGAAGTTGGAAGATTTGGTTCAGGTGCTGCAGAATTACAAAGGGCTGAATATTGCCATACTGGTATCGGGCGATACCGGCTTTCATAGTTTGTTGCGTACTTACAACCGGCATTTCCCCGGGAAACCGGTTTCGGTTATTGCGGGGATAAGCACTTACCAGTATTTCTTTGCGCAGTTGCAAATGACTTATGAAGATGCTTTTATTTCCAGTCTGCACGGACAGGTAATCGATTTTGTACAAAAAGTAAAAATATTTCCAAAGGTTTTTCTGCTGACCGACACACAACATTCATGGAAACAAATTGCTCAAACGCTTTCTGCAAATGGTCTGGGTGAATGCCTGATGCACGTTGGGAACAACTTATCGTATCCGGATGAAGCTATCGTTTCGGCTAAAGCTAGGGAACTGGTTGATGCCGGCTATTCGTTCCCTTTTTGTTCGGTAATCATTGAAAATAAAGAGGTGGCAAACCCAGGTACAAGCATGGATGAAATGCCTTCATTGGGTATTGCTGACAGTGAATTTATCCGTGGAAGCGTACCTATGACCAAAGAAGAAGTGCGGGTGCTGGCACTCTCGAAACTAAAACTTTGCGCTACCGATCATTTGCTTGATATAGGTGCCGGTACCGGTTCCGTGTCGATAGAAGCTGCCCGGATGTTGAAGGCCGGACGGGTAACGGCCATTGAACGAAAGGCGGAAGCCATTGAGCTGATAGAAGCCAATGCACGGAAATTTGGAATTGAAAATATAAACATAAAACACGGAAAAGCTCCCGAACAAATGCACGGTTGCGAAGGGGTAACCAAAGTATTTATCGGTGGGTCGGGCGGAGAATTGCCCGCCATACTGGAATGGATTGCCGTCCATGCCACTCCGGGAACGCAAGTGGTTATTACGGCTGTCACACTCAACACTCTGGAATTGGCCCGGAACTTTTTAGAAAATCCGGCATTTGAGCTTCCCGAAATTATTCAGGTAGCTATTACCCGCATTGACCGGATCGGGAAAACAGCTATGATGAAAGCAAATACACCGGTATGGATCATAACAACGAAATTAAAATAACTATGAATGGAACATTTTACGGATTGGGCGTTGGGCCGGGCGACCCGGAGTTACTAACGGTAAAGGCAGTCAATATTCTACGTGCAGTAGATGTAATTGCTGTTCCGGAGAGCAAAAAGGAGATGGGCAGCACGGCAATGGAGATTGCACAACCATATCTGAAACCGGATGTGGAAATACTCACGCTTACATTTCCGATGATCCGGGATGTGGAGGCCAAAAATGCGATCAGACGGGATAATGCCTTGAAAATTGCCGGACTGCTAAAAGCCGGACGCAATGTGGCATTTCTGACCCTGGGCGATCCGATGCTGTACAGTACCTATCTTTATTTGCTGGAACATTTGAGTGCTGCCGGTATTGAGCCGGTTTCAGTGCCGGGTATTTATTCCTTTTCGGCTATCAGTAACCTGTTGAATTTACCCTTGGTAAAGGGCGATGAGAGCCTGGCTTTGATTTGTGAATTCAATGTAGAAAAAATGAATTCGTTGCAAGCTTTTCAAACCGTAGTGTGCATGAAAGTTTCGGCTTATTCGGAACAGCTATTTGCTTATTTGGAGGAGCATACGGAATGGGATTTTGTGATGGTGACCAATGCCGGAAAGGAATCGCAGGCAATCTCGGATAATTCCGCCGATCTGAAAAACAAGGTGCATTATTTTAGTACCGCTATATTAACCCGAAAATAATAAGAATTCATGGAATCAAAAATATACTTTATCGGCGCCGGTCCGGGAAATCCGGAATTGATCACGCTCAAAGGCCACCGGTTGATTGGCGGGGCCGATGTGATTATTTATGCCGGATCGTTGGTCAACCCGGAAGTGTTCGCCCATCACAAACCGCAATGCCAGATTTATAACAGTGCCGAAATGGACTTGCAGGATATTATTGCTGTGATGCAGGCAGCCGTTCAGGCTGGTTTATCGGTGGCACGCATTCATACCGGCGATCCATCTATTTACGGGTCTATCCGCGAGCAAATTGAAGAACTCAATGCGCTTGATATTAGCTGGGAAGTCATTCCAGGTGTAAGTTCGTTTACGGCGGCAGCTTCGGTACTTGGCCGGGAATTTACCGTTCCGGAAATATCGCAGACAGTTATTTGTACCCGCTTCGAAGGCCGCACACCGGTTCCCGAGCTTGAAAACATAGAATTGTTAGCTGCTCATCAAACGTCGATGGCCATTTTCCTTTCGGTGCAAATGATTGATGGACTTACTGCAAAACTAGCAAAACACTATCCGCTATCCACTCCCATTGCGGTAATTGAAAAAGCAACCTGGACTGACCAACGGGTGGTAGAAGGAACGTTGGCCGATATTGCAGGGAAAGTAAAGGAAGCAGGTATCCGGAAAACAGCCATGATTCTGGTCGGACGGTTTTTGGGTGGCGAGTTCTACAATTCAAAGCTATACGATGCCAAGTTCACGCACGAATACAGGAAAGGAAAAGAATAACCGGCCAATACAATGCTTACCATCATAACCATATCGCCCCAGGGAACAGCTTTAGCACTGAAGCTGAAATCGATTTTGCCAGAAACGGAAATATTCACGCTTCGCAAATATGCCGTGGATCAAACTGCGGGCATTGATGGCGACTTGGGTGAAGCGGTTGGGGAACTGTTTAAAACACGGAAAAAGTTGCTGTTTATCATGGCTGCCGGGATAGTGGTGCGGAATATTGCCCCGTACATTGGAAACAAAACGACGGATCCGGCCGTAGTGGTGATGGATGAGAGAGGCAATTTTGCTATCAGCCTTTTATCGGGACATTTTGGGGGAGCCAATGAGCTGGCTTCCGAATTGGAAAAACGGATTGGCGTGAAGGCTGTGATTACCACAGCTTCGGATGTGAATGGAAAAACAGCGGTGGATATGTTTGCCAAAACCCACGATTTGGTTATTGATAACATGGCGGATGCTAAAGAGCTAACCGCGATGCTGATTCAGGGGAAAAACATTGCGCAGCAGAATGACACGTTAACCGTGGTTGCTTCAACTTATTCCGGCGGTGCGAATGCCGATGCATTAGTTCTGATAACGCATAAAAAGCGCATTGAACAGAATATTCCAACGGTGAAGTTGTTCCCGAAGAACATTATACTGGGCGTTGGTTGCCGGAAACATGTAGCCGGCGGATCGATTATTTCATTTATAACCCGGCAATTGGAGGAGCTCAATATCGATTCCCGTTGCATTTGTTTAATCGCCTCGGTCGATATCAAGGCAGAAGAACAAGGGATTCAGGAAGCGGCAGTACATTTTGGTGTTCCGTTTGCTTGTGTGGGTCGGACGGAGATTGAAAAGGTTGAAAGCAGGTTTTCGGCCTCACCTTTTGTGAAAGAACAGATTGGTGTTTCGGGCGTGTGCGAACCGGCTGCATTTATTGCCGGAGGCGGTGCCGGAAGATTCTTGCTCTGCAAAACGGCAAGCAACGGCATTACATTGGCCATTTTTGAAAAAGGAATTAATCCATAGTCTTGTAATTAAATAAGACTTGTAACTCGTAACTAAATACTTATAACTACTTATGAACGGAAAAATATACATTGTCGGAACCGGGCCCGGGTCTATCGACTACTTAAGTCTCAGGGCTATTGATGCAATAAAAAACAGTGAAGTCATTGTCGGGTATAAGACCTATATCGATTTGATAACGACGCTGACGGAAGGCAAAACCGTTGTTTCGTCGGGTATGCGCCGCGAGGTGGAGCGCTGCCAGCAGGTGATTGACATTGCCCTCACCGGCAAGACGGTGGCCCTGATCAGCAGTGGTGATCCGGGCGTGTACGGCATGGCGGGCATATTGCTGGAAATGGTTGCCAAATCGAATCCGGATATTGAGGTGGAAGTTGTGCCGGGCATTACGTCGGCCTTGTCATCAGCTTCGCTGGCGGGCGCCCCGTTGATGAACGACTTTGCGGTTATCAGCCTGAGCGACTTGATGACTCCCTGGCCAGTGATCGAAAACCGGATTGACAAAGCCGCACAGGGTGATTTTGTGATGAGCATTTACAATCCGAAGAGCATGGAGCGGGTGGAAAATATCGCTATTTGCGCTTCCATAGTATTGAAATACCGTGCACCTGAAACCCCGGTGGCCATTATCAAGAATGCCATGCGCGAGAAATCGGTGGTAACACATACTACCCTGGCCGAAATGCTGGAATGCCCGATTGACATGACCACCACGGTGATTATTGGAAATTCGCAGACCTATATGGCCAATGGAAAAATGATAACTCCCCGCGGATATACGATATGATCTGGATTATTGGCGGCACTTCTAATGCGAATGATATTGCAAGCTTGTTGGTTGAAAAGAATCAACCCGTTGTCATTTCCGTAACAACCGGGTATGGGTACGGATTGGCGCAACGTACCGGTTGCCGGGTCATCCGGGAGGTTTTAACCGCTGAAGGAATGCGGCTGCTGATCAACGAAAATAAAATACGGCTGGTTATTGATGCCAGCCACCCGTTTGCCACGGAGGTTTCGAAAACCGCCATGCAGGTTGCTTGCGAATGCGGCATACAGTATGCCCGTTTCGAACGTTCAACACCGGTATTTGAAAAAGCCCGTTATGTGGAATCGTACGAAGCGGCGGTGGATTATTTGAAAAACACGCAGGGAAATGTCCTGGTTACAACAGGATCCAAGTTTTGCGGGAAGTATTGCACGCTGGATCTGGGGCGGTTATTTGTCCGGGTATTGTCAACGCCCGAAAGCATCGAACATTGCACAAATGCAGGTTATAAACCGGAACAGATAGTGACCATGACCGGGGTGTTGAGTACGCAGGAGAACCTGAAGTTTATGCAGGAAAATAATATTCGTTTTCTGGTTACCAAAGACAGCGGACAGGAAGGCGGATTGCCGGAAAAAATAGCGGCAGCAGAAGCGGGTGGGGTGGAAGTGCTGATTATTTCGCGTCCCCGGTTACACTATCCGGTCGTTTTTTCGGATTATAAGGAGTTGGATGAACTGGTTTAATTGAGTGCCAGTTTAAAATAAAGTTTGGATCAAGCGGATTCCGGATCACTCTGGTGAAAGAATTCCCGGAAGCCGATGGTTGAACAGATGGTCACGACCAAAGGAAGTAATTCCGATTCGCCCACATATATCGATGGTGGAATTGGAATTCCACCATCCCGGTTGGTTAGTAGAAATTGAATCAATAGTATTCAGCAGGATAAATAACGATAATCATTTAAAATAAAGTTTGGATCAAGCGGATTCCGGATTACTCAGGTGAAAGAATTCCCCGGACGACCGATGACGACACCCGGACAACCGATGACGAGACCCGGACAACCGATGAAGAGTCCCGGACGACCGATGACAAGACCCGGACAACCGATGAAGAGACCCGGATGACCGATGAAGAGACCCGGATGACCGATGACGAGACCCGGACAACCGATGACGACACCCGGACAGCCGATGACGAATGCCCGGAAGGCGATGGATGAACCGATGGTTACGATTTGAGGATGGGTGAATTCTGATTAGCCCATATATATCGGTGGTGGAATTGGAATTCCACCATCCCGGAATCAGAATTTACCCATCCCGGGTCGGTTAGTAGAAATTGAATCAAATAGTATTCAGCAGGATAAATAACGGATAATCATTTAAAAATAAAATTATGCAAGGATTAATACAATTATACACCGGCGATGGAAAAGGAAAATCCACCGCTGCTTTCGGACTGGCTATTCGTGCTGCCGGAAGAGGATTTGGAGTGGCTGTTTTACAGTTTCTCAAAAACAGAATTACCGGGGAATTAATCTCCATTGAGAAGCTTGGCAATATCCCGGTGCATCGTGTCAACATGTCGCCTAAGTTTACCTGGGACATGAATGAGGAAGAACTTGCCGAGCTGTATGGCGAAAGCAAACGTGGGCTGGAACATGCCAAAGCGTTGGCTGCATCGGGTGAATATTCGGTGATTATTCTCGATGAATTTATTCACACCATAGTGAAAGGTTATGTGAGCAAAGAAGACGTACTTGAATTTTTTGCAACGCGCCCCGGGAATGTGGAACTGGTGCTCACGGGCAGGAATGCTCCCGATTGGCTTATCGAAGCAGCCGACCTGTGCACCGAAATGCGTTGTATCAAACATCCTTTCGAAAAAGGGATTCCGGCACGCAGAGGGATTGAAAATTGATTCAGGAACTTTTACATACAAATTTAAATCACACATACAATGTTACAACAAACGATCAACAGCATTAAACCTCTGCATCAGGAGGCTATGGAAGAGGCTCAGAAACATCTCGATTTCCTGCTCAAACCGCAGGGAAGCCTGGGCAAACTGGAAGACATTGCCCGCCAAATGGCCGGTATAACCGGAAATGTGCAAAACACGTTGGCAAAAAAAATGATCATCGTGGGTTGCAGCGATAATGGCATACACGAAGAAGGAGTGGCTGTTACGCCACAGGATGTGTCGTGGCTCATTGCCGATTGCATGGTGCGTGGCATAGCCGGAGTGGCTACACTTGGGCGGCATGCCGGTGCCGATTTGCGGGTGATTGACCTCGGGTTGCTGAAAGACGTGCCAACGCCGGGCGTAGTCAACCGGAAAATTCAGCGGAGTACCTCAAATTTTGCCAAACAACAGGCCATGACGCGCGAAGAAGCTATCCGTGCCATTGAAATAGGCATTGAAGAAACGAACAAAGCCTTTGATGAAGGCTATGACCTGGTAGCTACGGGCGAAGTGGGAATTGCCAATACGACTACCAGCAGCGCCATGTTGTATGCCTTTACAGGCAAAAGCCTGGATGTATTGGTGGGGCGGGGTGCCGGCCTGGATGATGCCGGGCTGAAACTCAAAAAAGAGTGCATCCAGCAGGCTTGCGAACTGCATAAGCCGGATGCAGCCGATCCGATAGATGTGTTGGCAAAGGTGGGAGGTTTTGACATTGCCTGTATGGCAGGCACCTTTCTGGCAGCAGCGGCGCGTCGTAAACCGGTGGTGATGGACGGTTTTATATCCGGTGTGGCGGCTTTGCTGGCTGTCCGGTTATGTCCTGAGGTGAAAGGTTATATTTTCCCTTCGCACGGATCGGCTGAGCCGGGTACCAGGGTTATATTCGAGGAACTGGGCATGGAACCTATGCTTCAGATGAATATGCGTTTGGGCGAAGGAACCGGGGCGGCTTTGGCGTTTCATATCCTGGATGCTGCCATGTATATGATGAATAATATGGGAACATTTGCCCATATCGGTATGGCGTAACGATCAAAACAATATGAATAAATCCGATTTGCAATTCCTGCCTGTTTCCCTTAATGTGACTGATAAAAAGATATTGATCATTGGTGGTGGAAAAGTGGCCACCCACAAAGGTACGGGCATGGCCCGCTTTGTGAGTAACGTGACGGTGATTGCCCCGGAATTTAGCCCGGAGATAAAGAAGTTGCCATTTACTTTTATTGAGAAAAAGTACGAAAGCAGCGATTTGAATGGATTCTTTCTGGTGTATGCCTGCACGGCCAACCGTGAGCTGAATGCCCGGATCAAAGCCGACTGTGAGGAATGGGGGATACTGGCCAGCGTGTGCGATGCGCCGGTGCTGTGCGATTTTATTTCGCCGGCTATTCATCAGGAAGGTTCCATTAGCATTGCAGTGGGGTCGAATGCACAAAATGTGCGTCAATCGGTTGGTATCCGTAACCGCATTTCGGAATTGATAAAGGACGGTGAAATAGTGATTTGACTTGTCTGAGGGGTACTGTATTGCCCGATGCCATACCACACTTAAGGTATAAATTTACCATCTTTGAGCGATTGTGAGGGCCTGAAAAATTGAAGAATTTTGTATTGTCTAATAACATGACAATCGACGGACAACAAAACTTCAATCTTAAAGCGTATGACAAATTATTTTATTATACCGGGCTATCAGGGTTCAGGACCCGATCATTGGCAAACTTATTTCGAAAATACCCAGGATAACTTTCAGCGCATTGTTCAGAAAGACTGGGATAATCCGGATATTGAGGAGTGGGCGGAGAAAGTGGATAAAGCCATAGCGGGTTACGACCCCAAGTCGGTAGTGCTGGTTGCCCATAGTTTGGGATGCCTCACGGTGGTGGAATGGGCAAAACGGTATAACCGGAAAATCAAGGCAGCCTTGTTGGTGGCACCGCCCGATACGGATGTTATTCGTAAAAAAGTGGATACGAATCTTTTCGAGGAATTGCCAACACACCGCATTCCGTTTCGTACAACGCTGGTGGCCAGTACCAATGATCCCTGGGCTACGATTGAAAAGGCCCAATATTATGCAGACCAATGGGGAAGCAAATTTATCAATATAGGCGATGCCGGCCATATCAACAATCTTTCAGGCTATGGAAAATGGGACGAAGGATTGAAAATTTTAAAAGAATTGGGATGATAGTTAATTACGAATTATCAATTATGAATTATGAATTATCAAAAGATAAAGGTTATTAGTTGCATAAGTGAGCTTGCTTTACTCCAGGTACGGCAGGCTTTTGCTTTGTTTCCTCAATTGGAATATGAACTGGTGCCTGAAAATCTCTCTGCAGATACGTCGGTTGGTGAGTTGAATGAAGCCGTTTTGAATAGCGAGGCTGATCTGGCCATCTATGCGGAGAGTAATGCGCCCTATCCACTTCCGGATGGGTTGGAAATTATTGCATTGCTGGATGTACCCGGCAATCTGGCCGTTGCAGCCAAAGCCGGAAGGCCTGATCTGAAAGAGCTTTTTGCCGGTAACGATGTACGGACCCATTACGGGAAAGTTACCCTGGTGGGTTTTGGGCCGGGCAATCCCGATTTGCTGACCCTGGGTGGCAACAAAGCCTTGGAGCAGGCCGATATCATTTTTTATGACTATCTGCTCGACCAAAGTTATCTGGAAAACTATGCTGCCCAAAAGATTTGCGTAGGCAAACGAAAAAACCATCATAGTTACGAGCAGGGCGACATCAATAAATTCTTATTGAATGCTGCCCGGGAAGGCAAACAGGTAGTACGCCTCAAAGGTGGCGACCCGATGGTGTTTGCCCACGGTGCCGAGGAAATTGAATACCTCCAAAGGCATTTCGTAGATGTGGTGGTTATTCCGGGCGTTTCCACCGGAATTGCCGTTTCGTCGCTCACCAAAGTGCCGCTTACACACCGTGGCATAGCTTCATCGGTGGCTTTTGTGTCGGGACATTCCCCGTCCACTTTGCAAGTTCCGCAGGCCGACACGCTGGTTTATTATATGGGCGGGTCCAACATCCGTATGATTGCCCGGAAGGCCATAGCCCAGGGGCGTAACCCCCGGACTCCGGTGATGCTTTCGTACAATGTTTCGATGCCCGACCAGCAGGAATTTTTTTCTACGCTCGAAGACTTGTCGGCTACAGAAACGAAGTATCCCACTCCGGTGATTATTGTCATTGGCGAAGTGGTTTCGCTGCGCAATAATGCCGAACAGGCAGTTTTGAAACCCACCTATTTAGTTACGGGAACGCACAAGGAACACTACGAACAACTGGGGACGGTTATTCATCAACCTCTGATTAAGATTGAGGCCATAACCCCCAATCCGGAGCTTGAAGCGGCGCTGAACCATCTTGATACCTACGATTGGTTGTTTTTTACCAGCCGCTACACGGTGAATTTCTTTTTCGAAGCCCTGGAAAAGGCCGGGAAAGATGCCCGTCATCTGGCCGGATTAAAAATAGCTTCAGTGGGGCGGATTACGTCGCAGGAATTGAAGATGCACGGCATTGTACCCGATGTGCAGGCTGTGGAAGAATCGTCGGTGGGACTGCTCCAGTATTTCGAAGCGAATAACCTTGGGGTAGGGAAGGTGTTTATTCCCCGGTCGGATATTGGTTTGCCCGTATTGCCCGAAGGACTGAAAAAGCTGGGCTGGGAAGTCACCACCGTCAATGTGTATCACAATACCTATCCCGATCAGCTGAAGCCGGCAGATCTCGATAAAATTCAACATATTGTATTTTCATCCCCCTCGTGTGTCAGCAATTTCTTACGGTTATACGGGACCTTTCCGGCTGATAAACACTATATTTTCAGAGGAAAAGAAACCGAAAAGAAGTTTAGGGAAATAAATTCAGCGGAGACTCTTTGAGAACCTAGCTAGACTCTTTTAGACTCTTTTTTCCGATTCGGGATGGGTGAATTCCAATTCGCCCATTTATCGGTGGAATTGGAATTCCACCATCCCGGTTATCCATATATTTCTTATCCAGAAATCTGTTTTTTAGATCCGACTGGGAATAGAAAAAGGTTATTGAAACGAATTCAATAACCTTTTTCTATATAATTGAATGCCAGTTAAGCAATCAAACAGTTTTTCTTTTAATGCCCATAATTTATTTTACATTAAAAGCAATTCTCAACTCTTCGATTTCTTTGTCGCCCATTGGTTGAAGCGCTCCGATGGAAGCCCCCATGACTAATGAGTTGGCACTGAACTCAGCTACTTCCAGATAATCGAATGTATTAAACAATTTATCGCCGGTAACGATCACGCAGTCGTTTTCAATTAATAAAACACGATTGCTATTGAACAGTTTGGCTGTGCTATCCACATCCTTGTACAGCAAGCTGAACGGAATTGATGGAACATCTTGCAAGAAAATCCAGCTTTCGGGAATAGTACGGACATCAAATTTTTGGCCGCTCACCGCATGTGCCATCAAGTTGGTTGGTTGCGTGGCAATGATGGAGTTTACATGCGGGTTCAGTTCATAAATACGTTGGTGCAGAGTGGCAGCATAACTTGGGGTTTTGCCTGCTTCAGCCTTTCCATTTTTAATATGTACAATGTCATCAGCCGAAATGTTCCAGCGTGCCACACCGTGTGGAGTAATCAGGAATTCGTTTTCGTTCAGGCGGATAGAAGCAGTTCCGAACGTTGAAATCATTAGTCCTTGCTTGCAGGCCCGATGAACGATATTTACTATTTCGGTACGCAAAGCCAACTCGGCCGATGGAAAATCGGTTTTCTCAAAATGACCGGTGGTTTTAGGCAAATGATCGGCATAAGCTGCTACCTGTTCGTCGGTCAGGGCGTTAATCTTGCCCAGTTTTCCGGCATTTACCAGCGTGCAGCAGCAAGCTTCCAGCGTTTCGAACCGTTCGTAAGCATCCAGCATATCACTGCCGGCAAGCACCACGCCGTGGTTTTCCATGATAACCGCCTTGTATTTCGGATTTTTGAATTGGGCGGCAATTTTTTCGCCCAACTCATTGCTTCCCGGGCAACCGTAAGGTGCAAAACCTACTTCGCCGCAAACTGCCCGGGTTTGCGCAACAATATTCGTATTTGGAACCTGCCGGGCAATACTGAATGCAACCAGTCCCGGTGGGTGTGCATGGATAACGGCATTCAGGTCGGGGCGCGAATCGAAGATGGCTTTGTGAAAAGGAAATTCCGATGATGGTTTGTAGGGACCGACTATCGTACCGTCTTTTTTTACACACATCACGTCTTTGATCGTCAATGAACCTTTATCCACAGCCGAAGGCGTAATCCAGATATCTCCGTTTTTATCCCTGATAGAAATGTTTCCACCCGAGGCGGTAGTCATTCCATCCCGGTAAATTTTTCCGATAATCACATTAATCTGTTCTACCGGATGCATGAATTTTACATCTAATTGTTTCATAATAAATACTAATCCTTTGGATTCACAACAGTGAGCTTCCGATTAGTTGCTTTTGATAAATTATTATTTGGAAATGATATTTTTTAGTTGGCAATATGCTTAAAGCACTTGCTCATCGTATTCAGTTTTTTGAACATTCAGCTAGTTGATTTTTGTGACTTTCAGAAAATGCTGATAGGCGGCAGCCCACTGTTCATGATTTTCCGGGAAAAATTCATCCAAATGTACCGATTCCCCGATAATTTGTCGCATTTCGTGCAATGAATCAACACAGCCTGCCGATTTTGCCTGAATCATGATGTTTCCGATGGCTGTTGCTTCCGATGGTCCGGCAATGACCGGAATGCCGATAGCATTGGCAGTCCATTGGTTCAGTAACGGATTTTTTGAACCACCACCAATTACATGCAGGTTTTCGATGGGAAACGGAGCTAACTCTTTCAATTTGCCTAATATGTAATTGTATTTTAATGAAAGGCTTTCGAAAATACAACGCACAAATTCAGCGTGGGTTTTGGGCACGATTTGATGGGTGGAAATACAATAATCTTCGATGGCTTTAACCATGCTCACCGGATTGGCAAATGAAACATGATCGGGATCAATCAGCGACTGAAAAGCCGGGGTAGTATCGGCCATCAACACCAATTTTTCATAAGCATAGGTTATTCCGCCTTTTTTCCACTCTTTCAGGCACTGCTCGAGCAACCACATGCCGGTAATATTTTTCAGAAAACGGGTGGTACCGTCTATTCCACCTTCGTTTGTGAAGTTTAAATCAAAGGTTTCTTTGTTGATAATCGGGTCTTTTACTTCAATTCCCATTAACGACCAGGTTCCGGAACTCAGATAAGCAAAACGTTCGTTTCTGGCTGGCACAGCAGCAACTGCCGAAGCTGTATCGTGCCCGGCAACCGCAATCACCGGTACTTTACCCAATTCGCTTTCTTCGGACAGGCTGTCGGCAAGTGTTCCGATGACGTGTCCCGGCATCACTATTCCGCCCAAAATGGAAGGTGAAACCCCGGCTTTTTCAAGCAATTCAGTTTCAAACTTTTTTGTACGGGGATTGAGAATTTGTGAAGTAGAAGCAATGGTATATTCCACCACCTTATTGCCTGTGAGCATATAAGCCAATGCATCAGGCATAAATAAAATTTCGGAAGTTGCTTTTAAAAGTGAATTGCCAGCTTCGCTTAAAGCAAAAAGCTGATACAGGCTGTTGAAATTCATAACCTGAATGCCGGTTATATCATACACTTTTTCGCGGGGAATAATGTTGAAATACTTTTCAGGAGCACCCACGGTGTGCGGGTCGCGGTAGGCATACGGAGCACCCAGTATGGATCCATCTTTCGCAATTAATGCAAAATCAACGCCCCAGGTATCAATACCAATGGAAGATATTTCCACATCTTCATTCTTGGCGGCTATTAATCCGGCTTTGAGTTGTTCGAACAAGGAATAGAGATTCCAATGAAAATGATCTCCTATTTGAAGTATTTGGTTCGGGAAACGGGTAAGCTCTTTCATTTGGAGTCTTCCGTTCTCGATTGTGCCTAAAATTGAGCGACCGCTAGTGGCACCAAGGTCGAATGCTAAGAATGATTTTTTTTTCATATGTCCATATAAAGTAGGCACAAAGGTATTCAAACCAACAGGTATAAGCGATGCAGATTTTGATATTAAAACTTTACTTTTTGATAGTCCGGTATTGACCGAAAAATCGTGTGGTCAATCCATTGGCCAGGTTTATTTTCGGGTGCCATTCCGTGCCCGGCCATTTTGTATTTAGATAAAACTAACAAGGTGGCTTGCCGAAATCTTGTTTGTCAAAAAGTGAAGTTATTATGTCAAAAATCAATTATTAGCCTATCTCTGAATATATATCTTTGCCTCCGGATTTTCCATTTCAATTGAATCCGGAAATTCCTGCCCGGCTAAATAATTAATTTTAAATCAAAAAGAATAAAAGCAAACCATGAACGAACAACAAGTAAACAAAGCATTTGAATATGCGAAAGAACGTTATGCTGCATTGAACATTGATGTAGATAAAGCATTAACCGAATTGGATAAATTGCCTATCTCGCTTCACTGCTGGCAAGCCGACGATGTAACCGGTTTCGAAAAAGCCGATGGAGCACTTACAGGTGGTATTCAAGCTACCGGAAATTATCCGGGGAAAGCTCGTACGATCGAAGAGCTTCGCGCAGATATAGATCAGGCCATGGAATTGATTCCGGGTAACCATCGTGTAAACATCCATGCTTTCTATGGCGACTTCGGAGGTCAGTCAGTGGATCGTAACCAGATCGAATTGAAACATTTCCAAAGCTGGATCGACTGGGCTAAAGAAAAAGGATATAAACTTGATTTCAATGCAACTTGTTTTTCCCACCCGAAATCAGCTGATGGTTTGACTCTCTCTCATCCTGATCCTGAAATTCGCAATTTCTGGATTGAACACGTAATCCGTTGCCGTAAAATTGCAGAAGAAATGGGTCGTCAGCTAGGTTCTAAGTGTATGCACAACATCTGGATTCCGGATGGTTCGAAAGATGTAACTGTAAAACGCCTGGAATATCGTGCCAACCTGAAAGACTCGTTGGATAAAATTTTTGAATATAAAACCAACGATGAGTACATGCTCGATTGTATAGAAAGTAAAGTTTTCGGTATTGGAGTAGAAAGTTACACGGTGGGTTCACACGAATTCTATATGGGCTACGGTGTGAAAAACAACATTGTGGTAACCCTTGATTCGGGTCACTTCCACCCAACAGAAATTATTTCTGATAAAATTTCTTCGTTACTGTTGTTCTTGCCGGAAATCATGCTGCACGTAACCCGTGGCGTACGTTGGGATAGCGACCACGTAGTCATTTTGAATGAAGAACTGGTTGCTATTGCGCAAGAAATCGTCCGTGCGGATGCTATAGAGAAAGTTCACGTTGGGCTCGACTACTTCGATGCTTCTATCAACCGTATCGGTGCATACGTGTCGGGTGTACGCGCTACTCAAAAAGCATTGTTGCAGGCACTGCTCGAACCAATAGCACAGCTTCGCGAATTCGAATCAAAAGGCCAATACTTCGAAAGAATGGCATTGCTCGAAGAAGCCAAATCAATGCCTTGGGGAGCTGTTTACGATTATTATTGCTTGAAAAAAGGTGTTGCTGCAGGCGAAGCTTATATTGCCGAAATACAGCAATACGAAACTGCTGTAACCAGTAAGAGAGCCTGAGTTGAATAAGAAGTTATCTTATCAATCTAATAATATATGAACACACTAATCGGATTACTTATTATTGCTTTGGGCAGTATCGGACAATCAAGTTCGTATGTGCCGATAAAAAAAGTACAGACCTGGGCATGGGAAAGTTTTTGGCTGGTACAAGGACTTTTTGCCTGGCTGTTATTTCCTTTCTTGGGAGCCTTGCTGGCAGTACCCGAAGGCCATTCGCTTGTCGAAGTGCTTTCTTCGGGCGAAGGTGCGGCACTGAAAGCCATATTTTATGGCGTGCTTTGGGGAATTGGCGGTTTGACTTTCGGGTTAAGCATGCGCTATCTGGGTGTTGCATTGGGCCAATCTATTGCGCTGGGAACTTGCTCTGCTTTTGGAACGTTGATTCCGGCTTTAATGCTTGGAACCGATTTATTTTCCGGCAAAGGGCTGGTTCTGCTGATCGGGGTTTGTGTGGCTATTGCCGGAATTTCGGTGATTGGATTTGCCGGCAGCCTTCGTTCTAAAAATATGACGGAAGAACAGAAAAAAGCCGCCGTCAAGGACTTTGCACTGGGAAAAGGTTTGTTGGTTGCTTTGCTGGCAGGTGTCATGAGCGCTTGTTTCAGTTTAGGACTCGAAGCTGCAGAACCAATAAAAACCGCGTCTATCAAATTGGGGTCAAATGCTTTGTATGCCGGTTTGCCAGCCATATTAATGATCACCTTGGGTGGATTCATCACGAATGCCATTTACTGTTTATATCAAAATGTAAAGAATGAAACGGTAAAAGATTATTTTGGAGTTTCCTCTAAGGTGTTTGTCAATAATGTGTTGTTTTGTGCCCTGGCAGGTATACTTTGGTACTCGCAGTTTTTCGGATTGGCATTGGGCAAAAGTTTCTTGACCGAAGGAAGCATTATGATGGCTTTTTCGTGGAGCATTCTGATGTCATTGAATGTTACGTTTAGCAATGTGTGGGGTATTGTTCTTAAGGAATGGAAGGGGGCAGGTTCGAAAACTGTGTTTACATTGGTTTTGGGAATGCTTATATTGATATTTTCTTTGGTATTGCCAAATGTGCTGTAGCATAAAAAATTAAATAAACGTAAAAACGAGATCATGTGAAAAAATGGTCTCGTTTTTTATTAGCATTAATTCTGATGAATATTATTTACTTTTGCAGCTTGTTGCTGTAATCATTTAATATTCTGCTGTAATCATGAATTGTAAAGAGATGGATTTAAATCTTAATTATCTTATAACTTCCGAAGAAGATGAGTTGTGGGGACTGACGGTTACGACGGTAGGTCATCAAAAGATTTCCCAAACCGAATCGTATCCACCCAATAACCATCCTTCCGAATATTACTTTGATGTTGCTAAAGGCCGGGTTTTGAATGAATATCAACTGCTTTATATTACCGACGGAAATGGGGTGTTTACATATGGAAATGATAAACAATCCTGCCTTATCACGGAGGGAAAAATGTTTTTTCTAACACCGGGAGTTTGGCACACCTATAAACCGCTTGAAAATTCCGGTTGGAATGAATATTGGATCGGATTCAAGGGTGATATTATTAACAAAATAGTGAACGAAGGATTCTTCCTGAATCGTGCTCCGGTTTTCAATATCGGCCATAACGAACGAATACTGGATTTGTACCTGAAAGCAATTGAAATCGCCAATGAAGAACGTGCCGGCTTTCAACAAGCGCTGGCAGGGATAGTAATGCATATTCTGGGTTTGATGTATTACCGAGATAAAACACGTGATTTTGAAGATGAAGAACTCATCGGGAAAATCAACAAAGCCAAGGTGATCATGCGCGAATCGGTTTACAAGGAAATTACAGGAGAGGATATTGCCAGGCAACTGAATGTCAGTTATTCGCGATTCAGGAAAGCATTCAAAGAGTTTACAGGCTCTTCTCCCACCAAATATATGCTGGAGCTAAAGTTGAATGAAGCAAAACTATTAATTTCAACCACTTCACTGTCGATAAAACAGATTTCATATAGCCTGAACGCCGAGAATCCGGATTACTTCCCCATCTTTTTTAAAAGAAGGACAGGATTGACGCCTTTGGAATATAGAAATAATGGGAATATTAAATCGGACAACGAATAACATTGCATTTTGCTTTATGGAATTTTAAATAATTATTTATGGACTTAGATTGGTTTTGACAATTTTTTTATATGAATAGTATGAGCAATGTTCGAATGAAATCCTATTCATATTTGTGACCCAAATATTCGACTGAATTATTTTGATTTACAGGATATTATATAGCCTTCCCTTGCTGATGCATTGAACAATGTTTCAGCTTTTTTCCCCGCTCTACTGACTAGATATTTTAATGATCCAAGTTAAAGTTAGAAGATGTATTCATAAGTGATTACATTTTTTGTCTTCTCACGTCTTATATTATGTTGAATTGAATGCATGAGGCTGCAAGCCGTCTTGAATTAACAACATAATTATTGAAATGTTAGCGTAAATTTTTGGTTTTCATGTGATAAGTGTTGTTGCAGTTGGAGAGAAAAATACTCTATGAAAAATTGAAATACCATAATAATAAAGTTATGTATGTAGTTTTTAAAAAGCTACAAAATGAATACCAAATGTCTAAAACCAAATATTGATTTAATAATATTTAAATAATTCCTTAAATAAAAAAACATGAGTCACAAACAAAAAGAAAGACAAAATTACGCAGAATTCCGCTTACGGAGTTTTATTTCTGCAGCAGTAATTTTATTCTTCTGTCTATTTATGAGTCCTCTAAAAACTGTAGCACAGAGAAAAATGGATTCTAAACAGTTGACGGTAACGGGTAAAGTGCTGGAAGCAAACAAAACGCCAATTATTGGAGCCTCTATTTTGGTAGTTGGAACTAAAAATGGTACAATTACAGACATTAATGGTGAATTTTCTATAAAGTCACCAGAAACTGGAATATCAGTAGTTTCTTATAAATTCATTTAAAAAATTTAATCTATGAAGATGAAAAACAAAATTAGACCTCTCGTGTGTCTTTTATGTATGACGATAGGTCTACTTGCCACTTCTTGTGTGGATGGCTTTAAAGATAAATACGTCTTTTCATCAGGGGTGACAGGAGATACTTTGAAATCGTTGATTGCAGATAGTATTAAATTTACACCTAGCGCTGATGGTTCTACAGTCAAAGTTTCCTGGCCGGTTGTGTATGGCGCAGGAGGGTATAAATTCTCTTTCTACAAAGTGGATGATCCAACTAATCCGGTTGTAATTGGCACGGAAAATCAAATTGTTGATGGGTGTTCAATCTCATTTCCTTTGCTTCCCGATACTAAGTACAAAGCCGTTATCCAGACTCTTGGTAATACAAAGTATAATAACAAAGATGCAATTGATGCTACAACCGTTAATTATAGTACGTACTCACCAGCCAATGCTGTTATCCCAACAGGAACAGACTTGTATCAATACTTCCAAAGTAATCCGATTCCAAGTACTGCCGCGGGAGTTGTTTATGAATTGGAGGCTGGAGGAACTTACACAATGACAGGTAATATTCCTCTTGGAACAACACCTGTAACGATTCGTGGTGATAAGGTTCATCATGCAATAGTAACGATGTCAACGGGTGTATTCTTAAGCGATGGAGCTGGATTAAACATTAAAACGATCGATTTTGATTGCACTAATTTTACAGGAAGTTCTTTCATTACTCTCAATGCAACATTGAATTCAAGTGTAACTTCTAGTGCCTGGGGAGGAATTATTGTTAATTCGCCAGTTGCTATTCAATCTTGTAAAATCACCGGATTGGCTTCTTCGTTAATATCTGATAATGCTAAGAAATATGCTCTTCAAACATTCTTGATTAAGGATTGTATTATTGGCCAGAATACAACCAGCAAAACGCTGATCTCTATGTCTGGTGGTTTGATTAAAGATTTGACTATATCGAACAGTACAATTTATGATAATCAAATTGCAACAGGTGGTTATTTGATTCAATATGCTAACAGTACAAATGTCTCTAAAATTACAGGTGCAGGTTGGGCCTCTGGTAGCGTAACGTTGACAAACAGCACATTTTGGCAAGTGTATAAGACGAGTAAAATGGCAAACTATTCCGGTATGTCGCAGGTGTACAATACTCTTACAGTGCAAAAATGTATTTTTATTGATTCCGGTAATCAAAGGGCAATTAGGGATTTGGCTATTAATACAACCATGGTTCGAACACTTGGTTACAACTCATATTGGTTTGGTGGTGTTTTTGCTTCAGCAGAAATTTCAACCAGTTACGACAATAGCAGTACCTATATTAATACAGATCCACAACTTAAAAATCCCGCAGGTGGTGACTTTACAGTTGGCGGGACTGCACAAATTGCTGCTAAAACTGGTGACCCTCGCTGGTTATCTATAAACTAAAGTAAATGAGAAGAATATATGAAGTATAAATCAATAATAACGAATATAATGGAGAAAAGATATTTAATTCTCAGCCTATGTTTGAGTTTTATGTTAGCTTTTGCATTGCCTGTTCAGGCACAGCAAGCGCAAACTCAAGCAATACAAGGTACTATCGTGGATGAAAAAGGAGAGCCAGTTATTGGAGCTACCGTTAAGGTGGAAGGCACTAAAATAGCGGCAATCACAGATATTAATGGACATTTTAAACTTAGTGTTGCTCCAAAAGCTAAACTGAATGTTTCTTATATCGGATATATAAGTCAGACTGTTTCGGACTTGAAGAATACTCGCATTGTATTGCAAGAAGATTTAATGAAGCTTGATGAAGTGGTAGTTGTAGGTTATGGCGCGCAAAAAATGAAAAATGTAACAGGTTCTGTCGTAACGCTTTCTCCGAAAGATATTAGTGACCTTTCTGTAAGTAACTTAGGCGCTTCGTTGAGTGGTATGATTAATGGTCTTAGTGTAAGTGGAGGTGATGGTCGTCCCGGAGAAGCAGCATCGTTGACTGTTCGTCAAGCTACGTCTGCTACTGCATACTCAAGTTTTAGCAATTATGTTGCAAACCCAAGTCCTCTTTATGTAATTGATGACTATATTGCTGATGCAACAGCATTCAATAATTTGGATGCCAGTATGATAGAAAGTGTTACGGTATTAAAGGATGCTTCTGCAGCTGTTTATGGCTCCCGGGCTTCTCAAGGCGTTATTTTAGTGAAAACTAAACGTGGTAAAGTCGGTGCCCCTAAAATTACATATAGTGGACAGTTTGGTTATAATGATGCCGTGTCTCAGTCTAAAATGTTGGATGCTTATAACTATGGTACGATTTGGAATGCAGTGCGTGGAGCTACTCCTACTGATAATACAACGTTGGATCAGAAGAAAGATTTATTTCAGGCTGATGAGCTGGCTGCCATGAAAAACCTGAATTATAATTTATTGAAAAATTACTGGAGTTCGGCTACCACTCAAAAACATAGCTTGAACATCAGTGGTGGTTCTGAAAATGCTACTTATTTTGCCGGAGTATCATATTTTACACAAGATGGTAATTTAGGTTGGCTCAATTATAATCGTTGGAACTATCGTGCTGGAGCCGATACTAAAATAAATAAATGGATAAAAGCTTCTTTACAGATATCTGGTGACTATGGACAACAAAGTACTGCTGTAAATAAAGTTGGTGGTAGCAGTGGACAAACAGATTACAATTCCTTGTTAACACATCCACGTTATATTCCAGATTATATCAATGGGTTGCCAATGGCATCTTATGGTGTAACCAATACACTGGTTGATGATGTTCAGTACTATAATTATAAAGCTATTCAGAATTTAAACAATTATAGCAAAAGCATGCCACAAAACATGAATATCAGTTCAACGTTGGAGTATGATTTTGGTTGGAGCCAGTTATTGAAAGGTTTGAAATTGAAGATGACCTATGCTAAAAATATAAGTACAACTAAAAATAATTCTTTAGCAACTTATGTTTCCGTTTACCAAATGTTGACAAGAGGTGGTACTGGAAATCATCTTTATACAGGCGATGGCTTGGATTTATCTTCCAGTAATTTTTCTTTAATTAATGCGGATAATGGACATGCTCTTGATCGCACGATGAGCCGGACTGATAATTATCAGCTAAATTTTTATGCTACTTATGCGCGCAAGTTTGGACTTCATAATATTAATGGTTTATTTACCATTGAAAAAGCTGAAAGTGAATCGGAAAATCTGGAAGGTACCGTGCTTAATCCGTTGAGTTTTACTAATGGACAATCAACTTCAGCCAGTGGTTCTGCTTCGACTGGTTTTACACGTTCGGAATCAGGTATGTTGTCATATGTTGGTCGTCTGAATTATTCGTATGCAGACAAATACTTAGTGGAATTGTTGATGCGTACAGATGCTTCAACGAAATTCTCACCTATAAATTATTGGGGAGTATTCCCGTCTGCATCGCTGGGTTGGGTAATGTCTGAGGAATCATGGTTTAAAAAGAATATTCCAGGGGTTGATTTTTTCAAACTCCGTGGTTCTTTTGGACTCTTAGGAAAGGATAATATTGCAGCTTGGGGATGGTTACAAACATATAGCCGTATTTTAAATAAAGGAGCTGTGTTTGGTACCAGCACTTCAACTAATATGGGCGCTGCGATTAATAGTAGCGAAGCTCCAAACGTAGATGCGCATTGGGATAAAAGCTATAAATCAAACTTGGGTATAGATACCCGTTTGTTGAAGGATAGATTGTCGATCAATGTGGATGCTTACTATGATATGAATCGTGACATCTTTATGCAACGGACAGGATCTGATAATTTTCCGACTACAGTTGGTACAAAACCGACTGCTGAAAACTTCGGTTCTATTGATACTTACGGTATAGAATTGTCAATAGGGTGGAAAGATAAAATTGGTAAAGATTTCAATTACTTTGTGAAACTGAATACCGGATATGGGGATAATAAGGTCTTGAAAATGTATTGGCCAAGTTTGATCACCATTGACGGTCAACACCCGAATCAACGGACTGACCTTGGAGTATGGGGATTGGATTGTATAGGAATGTTTACCAGCTACCAGCAAATCAGTGAATATGTATCCAAGTATCATATCACCAATTATCTTGGATTGTCACCGGATAAAATCCGTCCGGGAATGTTGATTTATCGCGACGTGCGTGGCTCACAAAATGCTGATGGATCTTATCAGGCCGCTGATGGTGTGATTAATGCACAAACTGATATTGTCAGAATATCTAAACGTGCCAGTAACCCATATGGATTCACGGCAAATTTTGGTGGCGACTGGAAAGGGCTGTCATTTAGCGCCCAACTCAGTGCTAACTGGGGAAGTTATACTATGATATCTAAATCTGCCCGTACCGGTTTAAACTCGGTTTCATCAGGTGGTGATTTCAATGACTTGCAATATACGAACTTACCTTCATTCTGGGCAAATAATATGTACAATTACAGCGATGTAACGGATGCACAGGGAAATGTAGTAGCTGCCAGAAATGTAGATGCTAAATATCCGAATTTGCGTTATAATGTCAACAGTTATAACTCTACATTTTGGGCTGTCAATGCAGCGCGTGTTACCTTACGTACCGCTACCGTGGCTTATTCATTGCCAAAGACATTTGTAAAGGGTTTGGGTATTGAAAGTTGCCGTATCAATCTTACCGGTCAGAACCTGCTTAGTTTGTACAACCCGTATCCGGATAATTTCATGGACCCTCTTTCGGGCACATATGGAAACTATCCTACGCTGCGTACAATAACAATGGGAGTTAATGTTTCATTCTAAAAAGACAAAACAATGAAGAACAAAATAAATAAATTGGGTGTTGTTGTGGCCCTGTTGACAGCAACAGCTCTTTCCACAGGATGTAGCGATCAATTCTTGAAAGACAAGCAGGATTATGACAAATTCAGCAGTGAAGTTTATAATGACTATCAAGGAGCTACCGAAAGGGTAAACTACTTGTATTATTTGCTGTTGCCAAGTTCAACTGCCAGTATAAGTTGGAATACACCCAGTGCTGGTACAGCTGACGATTATTCTAAATGTACAGAAGAGTACGGAGGTTTATCCCAATATGTAGATCCATCTATCATTTTGGATAATACGAATGTACCTGATTATTTCTATTACCAGAATAAAAACGTAAGTCCTTATGGTTATGTACGTGAATGTAACATGGTGATAGAGGGTATCAAACAAGGAACCCTGTCTGCTGATCAGAAAAAACCATTACTGGGACAAGCTTATTTTTTCCGTGCATGGCAATATTATTTGTTAGTTAAAATGTATGGTGGAGTACCTATCATTGATCATGTGCAAAACCCTATGATTGGTAACAGTGGTGGTACGGATCTGGTAGTGCCTCGTGCTACTTCGAAAGCATCTATAGATTTTATTTGCAATGATTTGGATAGTGCGGCTACTTACCTGCCGCTAAACTGGAGTGCTACTGCAGCTACTGATAACGGACGTGTGACAGCAGGTGCTGCTTTAGCGTTGCAAGGTAGAGCACGTCTTCTTTATGCCAGTCCGCTCTTTAATCGTGCAGATGACCAAGCTCGTTGGGAAACAGCTTATCAATCTAATAAAGCTGCAATTGCTAAACTGACTGCCGGAGGATTTGGTTTGGCGTATATCTCCAGTCCTGGAATAAATGCTTCCGGTTGGGCTAAAATGTTCTCAGACTATACCAGCCCTGAAGCGGTTTTTGTAACTTTATATAACACAGTGCAAACTTCACCAGGTACCAATTACGACAAAAATAATGGTTGGGAAAACTCTATCCGTCCTGCTAATGCAAGTGGTGGAGGGGGTAAGAAAGCAACGTCTCAAATGATTGACCTTTTCCCCATGGCAGATGGAAAAAAACCGTCTACAGCAACATCTGTGTCTTCATTATTGTCTGCGTCTGCTTATACTTACGACAACCAACGTTTCTTTGTAAATCGTGATCCTCGCTTTTATCGTACATTCGCATTTCCGGGTGAGAGATGGGCATTCAGCGGCGATCCTACATCATTGGGTGCTATTTCTTATCCATATACAGGTAGCAATTATACGCTGTGGAGCTATACATGGTATGATGATGCAACGAAAAGAGCTTCAGCTGCCTACACAGGCTTTGGTGCCGATGGCTTGGGAAATAATAACGCAAGTGTTTTAATCCGTAAACGTTCAGATGATTACGATGTAAATAATGCGCCAGATTATAGCTATAGTACCACACTTGGAGCAAATAAGAGTTTTAGTTTGTCTGCAGCTCCTTATATGGAGATTCGTTATGCTGAAGTGTTATTAAACTTTGCTGAGGCTGCTTGCGGGGCTGGTCACTATGATGAGGCTGTATCGGCTTTGCAACAAATTCGCCAACGTGCCGGGTACACAAGTGCCAACAATTATGGATTGGATGCAGACCTTAGTGGTAATCGGGCAAAATTGTTTGCGGCAATTTTGTATGAACGTCAAATAGAACTGGCTTACGAAGGAAAACGATTTGATGATATGCGTCGTTGGATGCTTTGGGATGGAGGTGTAGGACAAGAATCCCTTAGCTCTAATTGGAAGTTGACAGGTTTTGGAGGCAATACTTGTACCTACTTGGGAGTGCCGGCATTAAATGGAACGTCTCGTAATGGTATTGAGATTCGTGTAGCGGATGCTCTAGGTATATCTACAGCAACGACAGTGGCTGGTTTTGCAAACGATCCGATAGTTAAAGGTGGAATTGTTCGTCCTACTGCTTTGAACTTAATGAGCGATGCTACTATTCAGGCAACCGGTAATACGATTGATAAATTGTATATCTTTTATGCTAACAATTTGTCTCGCAAGTCATACACGGTAGATGCGGCTGCATTAACTTTCCAACCTAAGTATTACTTTATTGGACTGAGATATAGTGCACAACAAATGAATGTTACCTTAAAACAAACTATTGGCTGGCCGGATCTTGAAAACGGGAATGCAAATGGAACTTACGATCCTTTGGCAGAATAATAGTTCTGTTCGAACCGTGAAGTTTTATCAACAATAAAAGATAAATACAAAATCATATAGTAGAAGGAAGTGAGCATTTAATTCGCTCACTTCCTTCTCTGTTTTTATATGCTTCCTTCTTTGAGTACAAGTAGGCATATTTGGCGTCTTATATAGAAAATAGCATTACTTTTGAAACACTATTTATATACAATAAGAAATGAACAAAAAACTAAGTAAAGGAATTTTTGCCGTGTTGCTGTGTACACCGTTGAGTATGGTATATGCACAATATCCTGATGTACCTAAGGATTTAAAAGCGCAAGCTGATAAGATGATTCAAGATGAAAATGATGTGGTCAATGCAGTTATGAAGCGCAATAAAGCCACTCTTCAGGCTGAAGCTATTAAAGGCCGTCCGTATATTCCGTGGGCTGCCCGTCCAACTGATTTGCCGCAGGCTAAAATACCATCATTCCCGGGTGCCGAGGGTGGTGGACAATTTTCGTTTGGTGGACGTGGTGGTAAAGTAATTACAGTAACTAGCCTTGCCGACCGTGGTCCCGGAACGTTGCGTGAAGCTTGTGAGGAAACTGTAGGCGCACGTATTATCGTTTTCAATGTGGCTGGTATTATCCGTTTGAAAAGCCCGATTATTATCGAAGCTCCTTATGTAACTATTGCTGGACAAACGGCTCCCGGAGATGGAGTTTGTGTGGCCGGAGAATCGTTCTGGGTGAACACGCACGATGTGGTGGTCCGTCACATGCGTTTCCGTCGTGGTGAAACAAAAGTTGAGCGTCGCGATGACTCATTCGGTGGTAATCCGGTGGGTAATATCATGATTGACCACTGTTCTTGCAGCTGGGGATTGGATGAAAATATTTCGTTTTACCGCCACATGTTTAATCCGGGTCCGGGGATGAAGGAAGAAAAGCTTCCGACAGTGAATGTGACCATTCAAAACACAATTTCAGCCCAGGCATTGGATACTTATAACCATGCTTTCGGTAGCACGCTGGGTGGTGAAAATTGTTCGTTCATGCGCAACCTGTGGGCCAATAATGCCGGACGCAATCCATCGATTGGTTGGAACGGTATTTTCAACTTTGTAAATAACGTGGTTTATAACTGGCATAACCGCTCGGTAGACGGTGGTGATTATACTGCACTTTATAATATCATCAACAACTACTATAAACCGGGTCCGCTTACACCCAAAGATGAAACAGTAGGACACCGTATCCTGAAACCGGAATCGGGCCGTAGCAAATTAGGATACCTGGTTTTTGGCCGTGTTTATTGCAATGGAAACATTATGGAAGGTAATGACGCTGTGACCAAAGATAACTGGAACGGTGGTGTGCAAGTGGAAGAAATGGGAAATGCCGGACAATATACCGACTCAATGCGTTGGAATGAGCCTTTTCCAAAGCCTGAATTCCCGATCATGAAAGCGCAGGAAGCGTATGATTTCGTAACTACCAATGCCGGAGCCAATATCCCAAAACGTGATATCGTTGATGAACATATCCTGACTCAGGTAAAAACAGGTAAGGTTTTTTATAAAGAAGGACTTGACTCGGTGAATTTCTTCCAGTTCAAACACCGCCGGTTAGCTAAAGACTCATACAAAAAAGGTATTATTACTGATATCCGTCAGGTAGGCGGTTATCCGGAATATAAAGGCAAACCGTATGTTGACACGGATAAAGACGGTATGCCTGATGCATGGGAAAAAGCAAATGGTTTGAATCCAAATGATCCTTCAGACGCAATTAAAGACTGCAACGGGGATGGTTATACCAACATTGAAAAATATATCAATGGTATAGACACTAAAAAGAAAGTTGATTGGACTGATCTTAAAAATAACCATGATACTTTGGCTGCAAAAGGCAAGTTAATGTAATAATCTCCGACCCCTAAAGGGGAGGGATGTCTATTCAGGCGATATAATATGAAACGAGTTTTTATTCTTAATGAGACTCGTTTCATTTGATCATTAAAAAGAAATTATTATTGTATGAAATTTAAAATTAGAAATATAGTAAGCACTGCTAGCTTCAGCTCCCCTTTAGGGGGTGGGGGTATTCCCCTTCAGGGGCTAGGGGTTCTTTTGTTCCTGGCTTTGTTTGTATCTTCAGTTAGTGGCGTTGAATTGGATACTAAAAACCGCGATCCGAAATATGTGTCTTCTATCGTGGCACGTTCCAAAAAGATAGTGGATAAACTGGAACTGAAAGATGCGGAGATTGCCGGCAATGTAACCAATATTATTGCCAATAAGTATTTTCAACTGAATGATATTTATGCCAAACGCGATACAGCTGTGGCCAGGATCAAACGTTCGGCACTTAAAGGCGAGGCTAAAAGCTCAGCTCTTACTGCTGCTCAAAACGAAAAAGAATCGGCTATTTACCGTTCGCATTTTGCGTTTCCCGGCTATTTGTCTTTGTTCCTGAATGAAAAACAAATTGAAGCTGTAAAAGATGGGATTACTTTTGGCGTAGTGGGTGTTACTTATACTGCCACGTTGGACATGATTCCTTCGCTTAAGCCCGAAGAAAAAGCACAAATCATGGCCTGGCTGGTAGAAGGGCGCGAGTTTGCTATTGACGCTGAAACAGCCGATAAAAAACACGAGGCATTTGGCAAGTTTAAAGGCCGTATAAACAATTATCTGGCCAAACGGGGCTATGACCTGGTCAAAGAACGCGAAGGCTGGTATGCCCGCATTAAGGCCCGCGAAGAGGCTGCAAAAAAGAAATAATAGAATAATTGGTAGTTTGATTGTTTGATTGATGCGAAAACTCCTGTAGCCGTTTTGGTTGCGGGAGTTTTTTTGTAACCAAAATCCGGGTAAAACAAAGTGAAAATCTTTGCGAAATATGGGGTTTTGTTCTTTCAGATCGTACTAAAGTAGATTGAGATTGCACTTTTGTTCTTTCTGATTGGACTGAAGTAGGTTGAGATTACACTTTTGTTCTTTCAGATCGTACTGAATAGGTTAGGATTACACTTTTGTTCTTTCAGATCGTACTGAAATAGGTTAGGATTGCACTTTTGTTCTTTCAGATTGTATTGAAATAGGTTAGGATTACATTTTTGTTCTTTCAGATCGTACTGAAATAGGTTAGGATTACACTTTTGTTTTTTCGGATTGTACTAAACTTGGTTGAGATAACACTAAATCGATCCTGTTTTCTATTTTTTATATTCGTAATCTGTGATTAGTGTGATATAATTATTCTGAAGCTGACATTGCGAGCCCGTAGATCAGTTTAGTACTTGTTTTTTTCCATTGTTTCGTTATTTACAGCACAAAAAATGCTGCCCGGATTGGACAGCATTTTTATTGATAACATTTGGAATCCGCGTGGTACATTACAACTTTACTTCCATATATTTTACCCGTTGCCTGCGCCAGGTATACACGGCATGAATCCGACCGTCTTTACCCTGGATAATGCTGGGGTAGGAGTATTGCGAAATAGGCGAATCTTCGAGTGTCAGCACCATTTGCCAATTTACCCCATCTTTTGATACAGCTATATTGAGCGGTGTACGCACGCCCTTTTTTGCCCCGGGAGGAGTTGCCACGGCATTATAAATCAAAACCTGACGGCCGTCTTGCAAGGTTACGGCATCGGTACCCGAATTATTGTTAGGCAGATTGGTCAGTGTAAGCGGTGTCCAGGTTTCGCCTTTGTCCGAACTCCACGAAGTGGCAATACGGCCGTTGCGCGTGCGGCAAAGGATTTGCAGGCGGCCGTCTTTGTAGGTCAGGATACTGGGCTGAATGGCCTGGACGGTGGTGGCTTTCACGCTTTCTCCCGTTTCATTATCACTCTTTGCTTCCTTGTCTTCATTCTTTGCCTGAAGTTCGCTTAAAACCGCTTCGGAAGCGGCAAGCGGCCCTACGATATGGGTTTTTCGTCCACCTTCTTCGGCAATTTCCAGATGCACCTTCCAGCCACCGGTTTCGGTGCTCGAAGGGGCAATGGATTTTCCAGCTACATCCACAATTTTATTCTTTATCGGTCCCAGATATCCTTCGGGAAGCTGATAGGCTTTGCTCCAGGTGTGCCCGCCATCGTCACTCTTTTTCAGATAACCCACCCAGTCGGAAACCTTGTTGCCTATTTTATAAAACAAATAAAGCGGTCCGTCAGGCATTTGGTACAACACCGGATTGTAGCAAGCTTTGCGTAGGCTAGAGCTCAGTATGCCGTCGGCAGCCAGGGCAGGAGTAGTCCAGGTGTTGCTGCCTTTGTCTTTGCGACAGGTGTAAATGCAAACATCGGGAGCTCCTTCGCGTGTTCCGCCAAAGAATGCGGAAACCAGGTCGCCATTCGTTGTTTCAACAATGGTAGCGGAATGGGCTTGCGGGAATGGAGCTTTTTCGTACAGGAATTCATTGGTCACAATGCCTTTCCGTTGAGGAATATCCACTTCGAAGTTGTACGAACCGGAGCCGATCTGTTCTACTTTCCCGTTGGGCAAATGCACTTCGGCGGTACTGTTTACCGGAACGGTTACTTCCCAATGCAGTTTCATTAGGGTCTTTTTCCATTTACTCACCACTTTCCCGTAAGGAGTAATGTAAGAAGCATTGCTGTATTCCAAATCCGGAATAGAGAAATCGGGTTTCAGAATAATGTGTTTGAATGCTGTCTGTGTGTAATCCGATTTAATGCCGGCCAGGTTTTCATACGCCCAGGTAAGCAGATCGCCCAGTAACATCACGTGGTTGCCCGAGTTCATTTTCGGGCTGGCGGTGTTGCCGTTCCAAAGTTCCCAAATGGTAGTGGCGCCGTTGGCCGCCATGTAGCCCCACGATGGATATTTATTGTTCGAAGCCAGAGCAAAGGCCACGTCGGCACGGCCCATGCGGCTCAACTCGCGCATTAGCCACTGAATGCCCACCACACCGCAGGTAATATTCAGTTCGGCAGTACCGATTTGTGATTTAGTGTTAGCCGGAACACATTTGTACAGTACGTTTTTAGCTACCGTGTCGGCGTATTGGGCTGGCACCATGCCGAAAGCCAACGGCAGCAGGTTGGCCGTAGCTGTGTTGTTTCCGTAGTAAAGCGAATCGGTATGGAAGAACTTTTTGTTGAATCCGGCTTTTACTTTTTGAGCTAGCTCCAAGAAGCTTTGTGATTCGTTTTTCAATCCTTGTACCGTGGCAAACCGAGCCATGACGTTGAGTATCTTGTAATAATAAGCCGTTGAAATAAGCGTTCCGTCGGTCATGCGTTTCGGGTCTTCGCTGTGGATCATTTTCAGATCTTCGGGAGGCATGCACCAGTCGCCGTACTCGTCTTTAGTCATCAGGTAATCTGTCGACAAATAGTTTTTTTCCATGTGCGCCATCCATTTCTTGATGGCTTCGTAATTATCTTCAATCGGCTTTTTGTTGCCAAACTGTGTATAAGACATGTCACACAGGAAAGGCAGCGTGGCCGGCCAGCTCACGTTGTCAGTATAGTAGGTGAGGTATACCGGGGCTACATCGGGAATACAGCCATCGTAACGTTGTGCATCGCGGATATCATTGCCCCACTTGGCGTACATCAAGTTGTTGTCGAACAGGAAGCTTTCGCCCCAGCAGCCCATGGCACGGTCGCCCAACCACGGCTGGCGCTCGTCGCGTTGCGGACAATCCACCGGCATACCCTTGTAATTGTCGAGGACGCCCCACCAGGCATTTTTCAGTACCTGATTCAATACGTCGTTGGAAGTAGTTAATGTACCCAAGTGCTCCATCTCGTCGCTAACCACTTCGGCCGTAAAATCGGTGGCAGCAGGTGTATATTTAAGCCCGTTGATTTCTACATAACGGAAACCGTGGTACACAAATGCCGGAGCCCATTCTTCGCCAGCAGCATCGCCCTTGAGGATGTATTTGTCGGTACATTTTGCCGAACGAAGATTTTCTGTATAAAGTTCACCGTTTTTCTGAAGCGTTTCACCAAAGCGCATAACGATAGAGTCGCTGGCATTTCCACGTACTTTGATGCGCAACCATCCGGCAATATTTTGCCCCAAATCCAGGATGAACTTATTGCCTTGGGATTTTACCGTAATGGGAGTGAGCTTGTCCACCACTTTCATACCGGGCATCATCTGGGCGCGCAGCTGTCCGCCCGGGAAACGGACACGTTGGGCTTCCTGCCATTTTGAGTCATCGTAGCCCACCTTGCTCCAACCGGTTAGTTCTTTGCGGGCATCATATTCTTCGCCGTTGTATTCGTTATTACTGCGAATAGGACCGTCAGATGTCAGCTTCCAATTATCTTTGGTGGTCATATTATCGGTTGTGCCATCCGTGTATTCCACTGCGAGCAACATACGTACTTTCGGATAACCGTAAGTGGGTACTTTCCAGGGTTTATAGGTTTGGCGCATATTGTAAAACAGGCCATTGCCCAACGTGATGCCGACGGCATTTCCTCCTTTCTGAAGGAATCCGGTTACATCGTACGTGTTGTATAAAACGGTCTTGTCAAATCCGGTTTGAGCCGGAGCCAGCAGTTGGTCGCCTACACGTTTGCCGTTGATAAAAAGCTCATAGAGCCCGAGTCCGCAGATATGCACTGTGGCACGTTTGATTTCTTTCTTTGCCGGAAATTCCTTACGAAGATACCGGGCGGAAAGCCGGCTGCTGAAGCTTTCATCATCCCACGGCATGGCTTTGTCCAGTCCAATCCATTGCGCCGATTTCCAGTCGGTTTCTTCGAATAACCCCATGCTCCACGCAGCGGGTTTACTCCATTCGCTTTCACCTTTGTTGGTCCATACTTTTACTTTCCAGCAATAGGAGGCATTGCTTTGCAAGGGTTTTCCGGCAAACGGAACCCAGATGGAAGCGTCCGACGAAACCTTGCCGCTATTCCACACATCGCTTTCATTTTTAGCGAGCTTTTCTTCGGATGTAGCCACCAGGATTTGATAGGCTTTTTGCATGACGCTGCGCTCGGAGGTTGCTTCCGTTTTCCAACTGAAACGGGGCTTCTCCGCATCAATTCCTTGCGGATTGGTCATTCCTTCGGTTTTCAACGAAGTGACTGAAATAGTGGCATGAGCTGTGAGTGCCAATTGAAAAAGAGATACTAAGAGCAGTAGTTTCGACTTCATGGTCAATTGTTCTTTAAACACGGGGACTCAAAGACACGAATAACTTGTCTTTGAGTCCCCGGATTTTTGTATTTAATTTAATATCGATTTTGAATCTTTCCTGATATAATTTTTTACTGAGTCCACTGCAATCAATACACGGTCGTTGCCGGCATTGTAAGCCACATCCAGGGCAAAGTTGGTTACTTTCGAGTCGAACTCGCCGATAAACTGCAGTTCGCCATTTTGGGGATTAAACCACCAGCAGTTTTTCTTCGCTCCACTGATTTTTGATAAATCGATTTGCATAGGACGGGCGGTGTAATTATATACCAGCAAGTAATCAGCTCCACGGGTAGCAATAGCACGGTCGTAGCGTTCGCCATTTTGTCTTGCAATGATGCTTTGGTCGGCTACGCGGTCGAAAAACGGAAAAGCAAGAATCAGGTTTTTGAGATATTTCATTTGGTTATAACCCGGATCTTTCAGGCAATCATACCAATACCGGGTTGGGAAGAATGATCCGCCGACCCCGGGTTTGTAAAATTGCATGATGGAATTATGTCCGTATGTGTGTCCGAATGAACCTGCAAAAACCGACCAGTAAGCATAACGCCTCACATCGTTGGCGTTCCAACGGGTCTCAAATTCTTCGTGCAAACCTTGAGGAATATCTTCGTACGAGGGCTCACCGTCGATAACCGGTTTCAATGGTGTAAGACTTAGACTTTTTTCTGCATACCGCCAGTTATCTTCTTCCGTATTTTCGGCAATGGTATAATCTCCGTCACCTTTGCGCTGTCCGTAGCGGCGATGTCCGCTTTGAAACATGTTGAAATCTAACCACGAAGCGTTGTTGAACCAGGTTGACGAACAGGTTCTGCCACGTGGGTGATAAGTCATCAAATGGTTTTGATCAACTGCTTTGATGCTTGTTGCCAGCGCTTCCCAAACTTCAGTTTTCACATCCCCACGTATGTCGCCGCCGATAAACCAGATGATATTCGGTGAGTTTTTGTAGCGTTCTCCCAAAAACTTCCCATAAGCTTGTGCCTCTTTTACCGACATTTGACCGGAACCTACCAATCCGCCCCAAATGCAGTCCATGCCAATGTAAATGCCCCGTTTCTCAGCCGATTTTATAATGTAATCCATGTGATCCCAATAACCGTAAACACCTTTTTGGTTGATGTTTTTAAAATTAAAACCATCGGGCATGGATGACTGTCCGTAGCAATTCATTGACGGAACACGGTCAATGGTTTGAATTTGTACCACGTTGTACCCACGCTTGCTGCATTCGGCCAGGTAAAAATCGGCTTCGTCCCGATTCAACCGTTCGGGCAACAGCCATCCTGTGTCACCCAGCCAGAAGAAAGGTGCTCCGTTCTCGTGTTGCAGGTAGCGGTGGTTTTCGCTTACTTTTAGCTTCCCGTTATCCCACGGATGTTTGGTGTTTTTGGTTTGAGCTGTCAGAGTAGTACTGACTAATAGTATCAAACTAAAAATGTTGATAATGATTTTCTTCATAAATCGATTTATTTCTTTAATTTTTCAAATTCAATGGATGCAAGAATAAACGGACCCACTGATTTAGGGTCATTTTCAATAACAGGTTCGCTGATATAATATTGGAAACTTCCGTCGCGGTAAATTTTATCGCCTCCCAGCCCTGCAACAGCACAGCAATGGGTAATTGTAATCGTTCCGTCGGGTTCTTTTTTGATAAAGGTCTTTATGAGTCCGTTGAATGCTTTGGTAGTGGGTGCTAGGTATGATTTAGCAATGTAGCCTTTGTTGATAGATTTGCTCAGGAAGTAGACAAACATCGAACTTGCCGACGATTCCAGGTAATTTCCTTTGCGGTTTCCCTGATCGGTGACCTGATACCATACGCCCGATTGGGGATCCTGGAACTTGATAAGCGATGCCGCCAGATTTCGAACGATAGCCAGTACTTTGTCGCGCCCTTCGGTATTTTTAGGCAAATAATCCAATGCATCTACCAACGCAGCGGCATACCAACCGATACTTCTGCTCCAGAAGTTGGGAGAACAGCCGGTGGTTTTGTTTGCCCAGGCCTGTTCCTTGCTTTCATCCCAACCGTGGTAGTATAAGCCTGTTTTGGAATCGTAAGTTTTAGCGGCAATAAGCAATATTTGCTTCACAACATCGTCAGCAGCTGTTTTGTCGCCAAAAGTTGCTCCGTATTGTGCCAGGAAAGGAGTTGCCATGTACAATCCATCCAACCACATTTGGTGCGTGTATTTTAATTTGTGCCAACAACCGCCTTCGGCAGTGCGTGGTTGTTGTGTCAACTGCTTGCGAAGCGTATCCATAGCTGTTTTGTAGCGTGGGTCTTTGCTTTGAGCGTAAAAATCGAACAGGATTTTACCCGGATTCACATTGTCCAGGTTGTACGACAAGTAATTCATCTTTATTTTGCCCCGGGCATCGATCAAACTGTCTGCGTAGATCCTGGCATAATCATAATACTTTTTATCACCGGTTGTTTTCCAGGTCTCCAACATAGCTTTTACCACCAGACCATGTGTATATCCCCATACCGGTTTTTTTACATTCTCTATCATCCAGGGCTCAGGAAAACGTTTCATTTCGGAACAAGCCATACGTTCACTCCACCGGGGTTTTGCTGAGGAAGAAACCGAAATCGTAATAATGAGTAAGATCAGTCCGATGCTTTTGATGCAATTAATCTTCATTTTTGTTTTGATATTGTTTTATTTTAATTCTGTCTCTGATTAATTTGTTGCCACTGTGTGCCCATTAATTATGTAGCTTTTGCCAGCTTCCGTTTTTAAATCATAGAGATAAGTCTTCTTCAATTCAACGGCGTTAAGTTTTGCTTTTTCATTAATCAACGGTTTGGAGCCTGGAGGAACTGCGTAGAATTGATTTGGATTTTCGCCGGTTGCTTTAATTAATCCTTCTCCGGTTAACGATGAAAGCGAACGAATGCGGCAATTTCCACCGTTTCTGGATTTTATGATAACTTTTTCCACTTCGTTTTGCTGCCATTTAATATCCAACTCAAAACCACCACGGGCCACTAGTCCTTTTATCTCTCCGTTTTTCCAACCCGAAGGCAGGGCAGGCAGGAGGTAAATGAAGCCATCGTAACTTTGCATCAGCATTTCGGCAATTCCGGCCGTACAACCGAAGTTCCCGTCAATCTGAAAGGGTGGGTGGGCGTCGAACAAATTTGGGTAGGTTCCGCCATGTTTCGGTTCGTTCCGGACAATGGAAAGTTGGTCGGTAATGAGTTTATAAGCATGGTCTCCATCGAGCAATCGCGCCCAGTAACACACTTTCCAGGCCATGCTCCAGCCGGTGGATGGATCGCCACGATGAATAAGTGATGTGCGGGCTGCATCGAATAATTCCGGTGTGCGGTAAGGCGAAATCTGATTGCCGGGAAACAGTGCCCACAGGTGTGAAACGTGCCGGTGGGTGTCTGCCGGATCGTCCCAATCTTCCAGCCATTCCTGTAATTGTCCCCAACGGCCAATCTGAAATGGTGCCATTTCTTTCAACCGGTTTTGCAGATGATTGGCAAATTCTGTATCAGTTTTTAAAGCTTTTGAACTTTCAATAATGATGTTCCAGAGGCTTGATATTAACTCGTTATCCATGCTAACACCGCCGGCTGTAGTGGCTTTTCCTTCACTGCCAGCATGTGTATTTTCGGGTGAACTGCTTGGACACAGTACCAGCCAGTTGTGTTTTGGTTCTTTCACCATCACATTATCGAAAAATAAGGCTGCGTTTTTCATAATCGGATAAATCGATTTCAAAAATTCAATATCACCCGTGTAGAGATAATGCTCCCACAAATGCAGGCTCAGCCATGCACCACCGGCAAGCCACATACCCGAAGGTGCTTTGTCTACAGCACCTGTAATACGCCAGATGTCGGTGTTGTGGTGCAGTACCCAACCATTTACACCATACATGGTTTTAGCCGCTTCTTTGCCGGTTTCACTTACTTCTTTGGTGAGGTGCAGGAGCGGTTCATAAAGTGCACTTAAATTGGTGACCTCTGCCGGCCAGTAATTCATTTCTACGTTGATGTTGGTGGTGTACTTGCTATCCCACGATGGAAGCAGTTTATCATTCCAGATTCCTTGCAAATTAGCTGCTTGTCCGCCCGGTTGTGAAGAGCAAATGAGCAAGTAACGGCCATATTTGTAATACGTTGCTACCAGATGGGCATCATTGATTCTCGCAAAATTTTCTATGCGTTTGTCGGTGGTTTCAGTCGATTTATTTTCACCCAGATCCAAAGATGATTTATCCATAAATGATTTGAAATAAGCAATATTTGCTTTTTTTGTTTCGGAATATGAATGTCCTAATGCTTTATCCAAATAATCTTTTGCACGTTCTTGCGCGTTGCCGGTAATGTCTTTGTAATTGTTGAAATTGGTAGCAATAGAGACATAAAGTATAGCTTCGTCGGCATTTTCAACACTCAACACACCATCTTTGCAACTGACCTTTCCACCTTGTGTTTTTGTAGCCACACGTCCCTCAAACTTTACTTTTCCTTTCAAGCCTTCATGAAGCGCAGAAACTCCATCGAGTGTAACGCAATTGCCCTCTGAAGCTATTATCACATCCTGATGTGGTGAGGTTAACACGGCATTGAAAGTGATTTTTTTCTTTTTCGAAGCGGTAAGCCGGATAATTACTACCTGATCGGAAAAAGAAGTGAACGTCTCGCGTTTAAATGTAATGCCATCAACGTCATATTTCACAATGGCACATGCCGAGTCGAGGTTTAAATCGCGGTAATAATTGGTATACCGGGTGTGTCCGGGAAAAGAGATGCGCAAGTCACCGAAAGTTTGGTAAGGCATTCCATGGTTTGTTTTCGACATGACTTTCTCAGTGGCAAGCGTTTGAGCTTCCAGGTACTTGCCTGCAAAAACCAATTCGCGCACCTTGGGAATATTGACTAATGCATCAGGGTTGGCATTGTTGTTCGGCTGTCCGGCCCAAATGGTGGCTTCATTCAACTGAATTTGTTCCGATGCCGGGTTTCCGAATACCATGGCACCCAACCGGCCATTGCCTAGCGGCAAAGCTTCCGTCCAAACCTGTGCGGGTTTGTCGTACCAGAGTTTGTAATCGCTTGATTGAGCTGTAATATTTGATAAACACCCAATTATCAGAATAGAAAATAGTATTATTTTACGAAATGAATCATTCATTTAAATGTGTTTTATGTTGATCAAAAGTACTAAGAAAGACGTGAAAACCGGTGTTTTGTACCCAAAAATGAAACTGGCAGCAGGAATAAACTCCTGCTGCCAGTTTTAAGTAAGTGCAAAAAAGAAATTATTTCTTTGCTTCCGCTGCCTTCTTTGCCTCTTTTTCAGCTTTTAACCTGTTGCTGAAATCTTTGTACATTTGATGCCAGTTGCGACCATTGTTATTCAGGTATTTCTCGCAATTGTCTTTATGAATTTCAAAGACAGCTGATATTTCGCCTTTCATCGTTTTATAGTCCACTGCTTCTTCGCGTGCTTTACGTAGTTCGCCGGTGATGTACGCTTCTTCCGTTTTAGTCATGTTGGGTACAATTTCTTTGTATCCTTTCAGCGTAAAAGTATATTTGCCAATGGTATATAAATCCAGAATGAATTCTACCTGTTCCTCGGTCAAATCTTTCCGTAAACCCGCCATCAAATTTTCGTGAACTGATTTTGGCTTAGTTGAACAGGCAATAACATCGCGATGAACATCGGTCATTAATTCTCCGGTTCTTGGATTTATACCTTTTGGAACCGTAGTGAAAGGATGGTCGTTGTGCCAATCGCGTACAGCTGCCATGTGTGTTTTTATGACTGCGAATACACGGGCCGCTTTGTTTTTATCATTCAATTTGAGCGAATCAACAAAGCTTTGTGCCCGCTTTTCCAGATCAATGTCCGAATGGATTTTGGCATCCGCTTTCTTGCTGAAGAATTTTTCTACCTGATCGAAATTCTTTAGGGCATTGGCCGGCATTTTTTCACCCTTAGCGCCAAAGCTATACATAGCCTCTTTGGGTTCAATGGTCACTTTTGTTTCATCCAACTTGCTACGGTCGAGACCAAAAATAGAAATGAAAAACTCGTAAACAGCTTTGCGTTTGTTTACGCCAAAATCATGTCCTTCGTTGGGAATATGGGTATTTGAAACATTCTTTTCTGCCTTGTAAAAGCCATAGATGTGTTGAAGATAGGGATATTCCAATTCGGGAACTGAAGCTGTCCAGTCTTTTCCGTCAGAAATGATGCAGACCGGTTTCGGGGCAAAAGTAGCCATCAATTCAGCATTGTTTGTGCCACCGCAAGCTAGTGAAATGGGCATTCCGCTTTCGCATGGACAACCACCATCGAAATGTGAAGCCAGATTCACTGTTGGACAAGCGGCTGTAAATCGGCTATCGAGCAACGCTAGCTGGACAACTTGCGTACCGCCACCAGAACCACCATTTGCGGCTACCCGTTTCGGGTCAATATCTTTGCGGGTGAGCATATAATCTAGGATGGTGAGTCCATTCATCAGTTGAACAACCTCAGCAACTGAGGTACGGTGGGCTGCATAAGTAACTTGCAATTCTGATTCGCCCCAACCAAACAAATCATAACTCACGCAGGTGGCACCCATGCGTGCCAACGTTCCAAAGCGGGTTTGTTCGTCTTTGTTGTATCGACCATCAGCCCAGTGTCCGTTCGGGCAAAGAATCAATGCATGTTTTCCTTTACTGAGCGGATTGTAGATAGACCCGCAAACATACAATCCCGGCAATGTTTCGATGGCAAAATTTTGTACTGAATAACCGTCATAATTGCGGCTTTTTGATAAAATTGGTTTCGATTTTACACGCTGCGCCATGACCGGATCAATCTGTAGCTTTTCTCTTACTTCATTCTTTAAACAAGATTTGCGTGCGTTCCATTCGGCCGAGTCCTTGTAAAGCGTATTGAGATAAGTCAAAAACTTTTTCCCATCTTCGGGCGTCCGACGTGGATATTCATAGACTTTTATTTTGTAGGTTTTTTCGTCTTGTTTCACAAACTTATAGTCGAATAATGAGAGCACGTTGGTCAGTGATTCTTCTACAGAATACGGACGAATGCGGAAATCGGCAAAAGGAACGACCTTTCCGGTTGTGTCAGCGTCATATTTCAGTTTCACATTAAACCGTGTACTGATTTCTTGCAATGCTTTTCCTAATGGTTTAGCGAATTGTGTTTCGTAAGATTGAGCCTTGGCAAATACTATTGAAGAAGCAATCACAATGAAACTTAGAATTATTTTTTTCATGATAATAGTTATTCTACAGTTGTTTTTTCTCCATTCACAAAAACATCATTCATCTTTATGTTCTTGTAATTTTGAAATACACATTTTTGTTTTCCGTCGATATTGATGTTTGTGAACGTAATATTTGAGATTGGCGATTCTTCCAATCCTCTGATTTTTATTGGAATCAACACGTCTGAACCTGTAACATTACTGATGTTTATGTTTCTGAAGATAGGAGTTCGATCACTTAAAGGTTCAAGCGGCATTTTGGAATAAAGCATATCCAGTGTAATGGCTTCTTCTTTAATGTCTTTCATAACAATGTTACTAACCTGAATATCTTCTACAACACCACCACGTCCCCGGGTCGATTTGATACGGATGCCCCGGTCGGTTCCATCGAATACACAATTGCTAATTACCACTTTTTTTACACCACCGCTCATTTCACTGCCAATAACTACACCGCCGTGACCGGCCAGCATTGTGCAATTGGTTATGGTGATGTTTTCTTCTCCAACGCCTAGCTTACGGGCTTGCAGGTCGCGACCGCTTTTCAGGGTGATACAATCGTCGCCTACCGAGATATGGCAGTTGGAAATATGAACATAATGACACGATTCAGGATTGATCCCGTCGGTGTTTGGTGAAAGCGGATTGGCAATGGTTACGCCATCCACAGTTATGTTTTCGCAAAATTCAGGGTTGATAGTCCAGAACGGGGAGTTGGTAATCCGTATTCCCAGAATGCGAATGTTTTTGCAACGAAGCGGTTGGATAAACGGCGGACGGAAAAAGCGGCGTTGCATGGATGATACATAATCTTCGTTGGTTTCGGCATACAGCTTTTTTACATCGTTGGCTTTTTCCCACATTGCCTGGTACTTGTTGATGTCCCGGACTCCATTATTTTTCACATCAGTAATGATACGAAAAAATTCATCCCACCATTTTTTACCTTGCCCGTCAATGGTTCCTTCGCCTTTGATGGTTATGTTCTCGGCATCAACGGCGTAAAATAGCGGACAAAAGCTCTTCATTAAAATACCCTCGTGGCGCATTTCCACAAAAGGCAGATAATCATCGAAATTGTCTGAAAACAAGAGCGTTGAACCGGCTTCCAGCTCGATGGTAATGTTACTTTTCAACCTGATAGCTCCGGTCAGGTATTTTCCGGCTGGGAAAAACAAAGTTCCACCTCCGTTGGCATTCAGTCGATTGATAGTATTGTTTATCAATGTTGTGTTCACCGTTTTTCCATCTTGTTTTGCACCGGCAGCAGCCATGTCAACACGCTCGGCATGAAGTCCGGCGACGCCGAATTGCAAGCATGCAACTAAAATTAAAAGAGTTTGTTTCATATCGTTTTTAATGAACTTATCCAAAGGTTTTAATTCTGGAGAGGTTGAAAGTAATTATATCTGTTTAATAGTTTTTGAGAATGTGTAGTTTCCGCTTTTTACTGTTTCCGCTTTTTCTTCACCCGGTAAATAAACGTCTGCGCTACAATTTACAGGAATGGCAATATGAAGTGTAAAATCGTTTCCTTCGAGTTTCCAATCTACCGAAACTTTCCCATAAAGTGTTTCGTACGACGATCTCACAAATTTGAGATCGCCCACAACTTCCGGACGAATTACCAGGTGTTGAAATCCAGGTTCAGAGGTTTTAACCTGAATTCCGGCTAACGAAGTAAAGAACCACTCGTCAATTTGTCCCATCATGAAATGATTCCACGATGAACCCATGCACGGGTTCCATTGCTCGGTGAGCGTGGTGGCACCAAATTTTTGTTGAAAACCATAACCCGGGGCATCTTCGTGATTATGCATCAGGTACATCAGTTCATTCAACCCGTTTTGTGCCAATGCCTGGAAAAGATAACGGTTGCCCACATCGCCGGTGGTAAGGCGGTTGCCATGCCCTTTGATTTCTTTCACCAGGTTGTCGAGCACAGCCTGACGGTTTTGCGGTTCCACTATGTCCAGAAAAACAGCCATTGCATTAGCAGTCTGGCTTCCGGTTCCATATTGCTTGGTTTCGGCATGAAAGAATTTAGTGTTTATTGCCGTTTTTACATCGTTTGCCAGTTGTGTATAATAGTCTTCGTCATACTTATTTCCAATCATTTTGGCTGCTTTTGCCAGCAAGGTCAGATCGTAGTAATAATAAGCTGTAGCAACCAAAGGAACAGGCGTGTTGCGCGAAAATCCGGCACGAAAATTCCCATAATCGTACCAGTCGCCCAATCCAAACGACAGAATATGATCATTGGCACGACTTGTCAGGTAATCAACATAACGACGCATATTTTGGTAATAATCCGTAATCAATGTCGGGTCGCCATAGAAATCGAAATACATCCACGGCAAAACAAGCAACGTGCTTCCCCATTCGGGTGAATCGCCAAAATCATCAAATCCATCTTTGTTGCCAAAAATAGTGTAAAGTGGTGCAATAGTCGGTTCCATTCCGTTGGGTTGTTGGGCATCAGCCATGTCTTGCATCACTTTCGGGATAAAGGTTGATAAATCAAAATTGTACATCAACCCCGGTCCGTTGAGATGTGTTTGTTCCAGCCACCCCAGCTTTTCACGATGCGGGCAGTCGGTGAAAATAGATTGCATATTGCTCTTTACGGCGTTTTCAATCAAACGGTGTGCGTTGTTGAAAATAGCGTTTGAACATTCAAAAGTGGATGTTTCTGTAGCTGAATTATAGACGAAACATGATTTCAGATCACTCAAAACCGGCAATTTTGCTGGATTTTTATCGCCTTTTAACACTGCACCTTCTACCTGAATATAGCGGAAACCATAGTACGAAAACCGGGGATGCCAGGTTTCTGCACCTTCACCTTTCAACGTGTATTTATAGCAATGAAGCCGTCCGGTTTGATTTTGATTGGCAGCACCTTCCGGCGTGAGAGCTTCTGCAACAACCAGTGTGACTTTATCACCTTTTTTACCTTGAACGGTGATTTCAGGGAAACCGGACAGGTTTTGCCCCATATCCGCCACGAAAGCTGATGGAGCAATTTTGCGTTTGGTTACTTTCGAAGCACTGTCAATATCCTGAACAGATAATTTTTTTACAGATTTGATGGCATAACGTTTCATTATTTTTACCGGTAAAGCCAGTTGTGGAGTCAATTTGCCTTTGGGGGCTGTTTGAATCACCACCGGTTTCCAGCTTTGATCTTTAAATCCTGCCAGGTTCCACCCTTTTTGTTCAAGGCGGGCGTCGTAATCTTCGCCTCCGTAGATGCTGTTAAATGTAACCGGACTTAGCGAATATTTCCACGTTTTATCCGAAATGACTTCCTGCGAACTTCCATCGGAATAGTTGACAATCATTTTGATAAACAAAGTCGGAGCGCCAAACGAGATTTTCAATTTGCTGTAACGCCCGCCTTGTTGATTATAAAATCCGTTCCCAAGTAAGATTCCTGCTACGTTTTCACCATTTCGGATTAATTTGGTAATATCGAACGTGTTGTAATAAACTGTTTTGTCGTAATCGCTCCAATAAGGTGTAAATTCTCCATCGCCCACTTTGATTCCGTTCAGCGTAAATTCATAATGTCCCAAACCGCATACGTACGCTGTGGCATCGGTAATTTGTTTTTTAGCACTGAACGTTTTTCGCAGGTAAATGCTTTTTTGCGAAAGTGTATCAATATTTTTCCAAATGGCTTTGTATTCCGGTGTGCCGGTTTCCAGGTAAGAAAATCGCTTTCCGGCCGGAATTTTGGTATCTTCGGTTCGGATGGCGCCGATCCATTGTGCATTCAGAAACGAAGCTTCGGGTGAGATGCGAAACTCACTTTCGGCACTCCATGATGAGGGTTGATTATTTTCATCCCACACACGAACATGCCACAGGTATTTTGAAACAGGAGTAAGTGCCTTGCCACTATAAGTGATTAACTGACTTTTTGTTGATGGTACTTTGTTTGAATTCCAAACTGTTTGACGAATACCGTTTTTACTTGAAATAACTTCAATCTCGTAAGCAGTTTGCATGCAGCCTTGTTTGGATGATCTCATTTGCCAACCAAAACGAGGAAGTTTTGCTTCTGTAGCCAATTGGGAATCAGCCATTTCACAGGTAAGCCTGGTAACTTCGATAGCTTTTAATGCCATTGAAAGACAAAGGAAACAAAATAAAAAAATACGTGTTTTCATCCGTTTTTATTTCAAAATATCAACACAGATAATTTTCGTCAGTTTATCTGCATGACCAACTTCTTTTCCATTCACAAATATACGCAATCCTTTTCCAACATGATAGCGATCACCGGTTTTGTCCCATATTATAGATAGATTATGACCATGATAACGTACATTGTCCAAACAGAACCAATCCCATTTGTCGGCAGGCAGGAGAGGGTTAACTTCCAATGTATTGTCCATACGAGGACGAAGCCCTATCAATCCGGAGATAATTAAATCGTTGAAGGTAGAATGATTGTAGTAACGGCTGCGTTCCTGATCGCCTTTGAGCCAGTACCCGGTCACTTCATCAAGGTATTCTCCCACATACGGCCGTCCACGGTGGTATTGCGACTCAACATATTTCTCCAGATGACTGAAATATACGCTGTCGGAAGTGACTTTCTGCGAAGAATGGTTCATAAAGTTAGCCATTGCTGTCAGTGTTTGAGCTGTGGCAAATGGCCATACAGCACCATCCCATTCGCATTTTCCCACTCCATGTGTACGGAATAGTGGATGACGGCGTTCGGCGGTGGTTATGCCGTAAGGCGCAGAGAAGCCTTTTTCGTCGGCAAGTTGTGTCCAGGCACAGTCATATTTAGCTGCATCCGGCATATTGAAATACCAGGGCAGATAACCGATAAACTCACGTACATTGGCTAATGAATCGGTACGCATGGTTTCGAAAAATCCTTGTTTTTCGCTCCAGAGTTTAGTTTCAATCAAATGCTTAATGGTATCGGCTTTTGAGGCATATTTCTTGGATGCTTCGGCATTTCCGGCTAACAACTCAATCGTTGAAAGTGCTTTAGCATTGCCATACATGTAACTATTAATCGTTGGACGTGCAAACTGTTTTTTGCGCCCGCCGCTGATGGTTTCTTCCATTCCGTCTTGCACATCGCCTTGCCAGAACAGTCCGTTTTTCAGGCGGTGAGTCGATTCCCAACGGGTATATTCATTCTCAAGGTCTTTCAGCATGCTGAGTAAAAACGCTTTGTCGCCGGTCACAAAATAACGATTCAATTGTGCGTCGATATTCCACGAACTGAAGTTCATCATTTTTTTCATTGGTGTACCTTCGTTGCCCCGGTACCAGGTGCGGATGGCCTGATTCATATACGTTGTATCGCGCAACCAGCGGCTTTCGTAAATATGATGACCTATGGCGGAAGCTATCAAATTATATTTGTCGGCATAAGTGCGGTTTACCAGAAACTCAGTCATGCCATAACCAACAGGAGTTTTTTCAATGTGCTTGCGCAAGGTCCACCAACGGTAATAGAACATTTCTTCGAAATTCTTTTGCGGGCATTCAAACAGTGGAATGTTTTGCTCCATCCACCCGGCTGCTTTTGCATTCGGAACGGCTTGCACGATATTCTCATTTTCCATTGTGTTGAAATAATCCACATAATGGCTGAAATCAGCAAATTTCAGGAACGAAGCAGAAGCATCATTATCCAACGATTCTGTTTTGAAATCTGCAATTCTGAAAATAGCCAATGGCTCCTGATCACCGGCATTTGGTACATCGTAATCCTGGTCGGCAGGCGTGTCCGGATTTGGGAAATTAGTGGTTTCGCCGGTACTGAAAGCAATGCGCTCGATCGATGCCACCGGTGCAAAGAACATACGTAGCCCTACTTTTTTGCCATCCACAAATACCGTTATATTGCGGTTTTCGCAAGATAATTTTACTTCAACGTGGTATACTTTCCCTGCCTGATATTTCATCATGTTCGAAAAACGCGATCCGCCTTTGGCCTGAAAGGAACTGTCGCTTTTTAGTTCCAACCGGGAGCACACAATCCCTTTCCCATCTAAGAATTCAATGTGTAGCATGCCTTTGTTTGCCTGGTCGGCCATCATGCCAAATGAAACACCCAGTTCTTTGGTAGCCGGAATTTTTCGAACCACTTTAGCGTAATCGAACGGATCTTTATCTTTCAATGTCAGCCAATTCTTACCTGCTGCTTTTTCCAACGAAACCGGAGCCCAGAGTGGAGAATAGATGTTCCAGTCGGTCAATTCCGATATTTTTGAATATTTCTCAAAATTATCATTAGCCTGAGCGGTAGCATTGATCTTTACCGGCACCGGAATGCGCGACACCCACATATCTTCTTTGTTTACGCTGTAGGTTACCCACATATTTTTATCGGGTGGTACGCCGTTACCTTCCTGAATGCCGCGGGTGTATTGTGGTCCGTATGATTTATAGTTTCCGCCATAGCGCATTCGGGTAATTTCTCCATGAACCAGATTTAATGTGGTATAGTTTAACCCGTCGGTTGATGTAGAAATGGCTAGTGGCCAGCGAAATTCAGAAGGGTTATAAACCGTTGCATAACTGCCGTCGGTGAGCCTTTGTCCCCAGATTTTTGCATTGCTGGTGACAAAACCTTTGGCACGCTGTACATTTAAGTCCCAGGTTTTTCCCTCATCTTCGCTGACGGAAGTAAGTGCGAATTTCCATAAACAGGCAACTTTGCCATCCGGCAAATGATAGTAATTGAAAGCTTTGTATTCTTTGTTTAGCGGGATAATCGGGTCATTGCGATCCGATTCTTCCACCCATTGCATCCTGTAAAGCGGATTATCCAAAATTTCCTGGCAGCTATTTACAAAACCTTTGTCTTTGCTTTTGGTGAAATACGGATAGTCTGTATTTTTTTCATTGAAAGCATGGTTGTAATGAATGAAGTAAATAGGCCCGAAAGTGCCGTCTTTCTTTATTTCGCGTACTACGCGGCCAATGCCGTTGCCATCATTGGGATCATCTTTTTTATCCAATGCCACACCATAAAACGCCATGGTGATCAAGCGTCCTGATTTGGAAACGTAGAAGCCTACACGTTGATGCATGATAGCTGTCAGATTCTTGGAAACACCTTTATATTCTGGTTTGCTGTACCCATCGGGCACTTTATAAAGCGGAAATAAAACCTGTGGATTTGTCCAAGCGTAACCATCAACAGAGGTTTGCAAGAAAGTTTGCGAAGGCGGGATATGTTCGCCAACCTCGCCACTGAGGTATTGCATATAAAATTTACCATTCCAGTATGCCAGCATTGGTTGGTGGTTGTAAGTCCAGCCGTTACAGTTCGAAGCGTCGGGATGTTGGCGGTTGGCCCGCATTACCTGAATGTTATGTACGCCAATAACAGGCGAAAGTTGTCCGTCGTGATAAGCCGGGTTGGATAATTCGGTACCCGAATAATGAATCTTATTTTGTGCCGTCAGCCGACTTGCCGGAAAACAAAATAATAGCGCAATGAAAAATATAGAATTTGCTTTTTTCATTTTTGATTGGGGAAATTAAAAAACAAAGATAATTAAGTTTTACTTAACTGTTGTAAGCTTGTTTGGAGTTGAATCACTTTTCTGTGCCTGAATCAGTTCCTGTGTTTTAATCAGATTTTCAATAAGCGATGCAGGTGCTTTAAAAATAGTCCCGTGCTTATGGCCTTTGGGAACGGATACTTGTTCTGATATATTCGTGAAATGAACGAAATCGGTTGTTTTTATAGCCCCAAAGGAAAATTTCTGATATTCATCGAAATAAATAAGATAATTATCGTCCAGTTTTTCTACTGTAGGGCCTTCGGTGTAACTTTCTGAGAAAGCCTTGCTTGATTTGGAATATGGGCCTGTCGGGCTCTTTGCAAATGCAACTTTCAGATTCCGGTTTGGCCGTGTGTTGTCTTTGAAAACCAATACGTAATCATGTTGTGCGCGTTTTACGATTGTGGCATCAATAGAGCTAAACCCGGGATCGTAAAGCAATTTTGTCTCTGAAATAGTTTTAAAATCCTTGGTGGTAACATAATACAACCGGTGATTGTTGTTTTCTTCTTCCACGCCTTTTTTGAAGCGATTGGGAATGCACGATGCCCAAACAACTACAAATTCCTGCTTTTCATTATCGTAGAAAATATCTGGTGCCCAAACATTTACCGTTGCAGGTTCCTTTTTCATAACCGGAACCAGCCGAACGTCGGACCAATGAATCAGGTCTTTGGAGTTTGCATATCCAAATCCTAAATCGCCTTTCCAGCTGCTGGTCCAAACCAGATGATAAACCCCATCGGGAGTGCAGGTTATGGATGGATCACGTAGCACTTGTTGTTTTCCTATAGTTGGTTTTAACCAGGTTCCGGGAATGCTATCCCAATGCATGCCATCTTTACTATAAATGAATCGCAGCCCTTCGTTGGCAGGTTCATGAAAGGATGTGGAAATAAAGTAATTTTTCTCGGCTTTACAAGGTTGCAATAATAACAAGAAGGCGGCTAATAGTCTTATAAACTTAATCATCAATCTTTTTTGTCTTTGTGTTAATAAATATGGAAACAACAGATACCTGCTTCTTAGAACTGAGACGATAAATATATTAAACGGTACTCAGATAATCTGAAAAATAAAGCTTTCTAACCCGAAAGTTGCACGTAAAAAATGGAAATGATTTTACCCCTGACAACATTAATGGAAATATAAACGCATTTTTTTTAATAATCAACAGTACAAAAACACTGTTTTTTGCGTCTAACCCTGATAGATTTTAATGTCTCATTAAATAAATATGATCATTTAATTATGAAGAAGATTTTTCTTATTTCCCTGCTAATTTCCTCTTTTTTTGTATCAATTGCTGCTCAAAACCGTGGACTCACTAACACCTCCGTAAGTAAATATACTAAACTGAACAGTACCGATATTGATGCTGTGCGGTGGACAAACGGATTTTGGGGTGAGCGTTTTTCAGTATTTAAAGATACCATGATACTTTCGATGTGGAAAACACTCAACGATGCAGATCTAAGCCATGCATACCGAAACTTTGAAATAGCAGCCGGACAATGTAAGGGCTCACATTCCGGGCCACCATTCCACGATGGGGATTTTTATAAATTTTTTGAAGGAGTGGCCTCGGTGTACGCACTGACCAAGGATCCAAAGCTGGATAAAATGATGGATGATATCATTGCTGTGATTGCTAAAGTGCAACGTCAGGACGGATACATCCATACGCCGGTAATCATTTCTGAAATGAATAAAGGGCTTGATTCGCATAAGCACGAAACTATTGTAACCGGAACAAAAGTCGGTAACAAGGATGATAAGGCGTTCGAGAACAGGCTGAATTTTGAAACATATAATCTCGGACACTTGATGACTGCCGGAATAATTCATCACAGGGCAACCGGAAAAACAACTTTGTTGAATATAGCTATTAAAGCAACCGATTTTCTGTGCCATTTCTACGAAACTGCATCAGCCGAACTTGCCCGGAATGCTATTTGTCCTTCCCACTACATGGGTGTAGTGGAAATGTACCGCGAAACGAAAAATCCACGCTATCTGGAACTATCGAAAAACCTGATCAATATCCGTGGAATGGTTGATAATGGAACCGACGACAATCAGGATCGCATCCCTTTCCGCAAACAATACCAAGCCATGGGACACGCAGTTCGTGCCAATTATTTATATGCCGGAGTGGCCGATGTATATGCTGAAACAGGCGAAGAACAACTCATGAAAAACCTCACCAGTATTTGGTCGGACATAGTGAACCGGAAAATGTATGTAACCGGGGCATGCGGGGCGCTTTATGACGGAACTTCGCCGGATGGAACTTATTATACGCCTGATAGCATTCAGAAAGTACATCAAAGTTACGGCCGTGCTTACCAGTTACCCAATTTCACCGCGCATAACGAAACGTGTGCCAACATTGGTAATATGCTTTTTAATTGGCGAATGTTACAAACTACGGCTGATGCCAAATACGCCGAAATCGTAGAAACAGCACTTTACAATAGTGTTCTAAGCGGGATAAGCTTGGATGGAAAACGTTTTTTCTATACTAATCCGCTGAAAATTTCAAAAGATTTTCCTTACACCCTCCGTTGGTCGAAGGAGCGCGAAACATATATCAAACTATGTAACTGCTGTCCGCCGAATACGGTTCGCACACTTTGTGAGGTGCAGGATTATGCGTATAGCATCAGCAACAATGCAGTTTGGTGCAATTTGTATGGCGGAAGCCAATTGGAAACAGTTTTAAACGGAAAAGATAAAATCAAGCTGACCCAGGTGTCCGATTATCCCTGGGATGGCAACGTCAAGATAGCGGTAGATCATGCTCCTAAAAAAGCATTCTCACTGCATCTGCGTATTCCCGAATGGTGCGACAAAGCATCGGTTAAGGTAAACGGTCAGCTTGTTCCGGCAGAAAATAAAGCCAACACATACACCGAAATAAACCGGGTGTGGAAAAAGGGCGATGTGGTAGAGCTGGTTCTTGATATGCCGGTTAAACTGATGGAATCGAACCCGCTGGTAGAAGAAACCCGCAACCAGACGGTGGTGAAACGCGGTCCGCTGGTGTATTGCTTGGAGGGGGTTGATGTTGCCGGAGGAAAGTCCATTGACAACGTATTGATTCCTTCCGGTATTACATTCACTCCCCGTAAAACAATAATTGCCGGAAGTCCGGTCGTTGTGCTGGACGGAACTGCCCGGTTGGCGAATGAAGGTTCGTGGAAAAATACCTTGTATCGTGAGGTTGGCAAATCGGATAAAACCATCAACATTACGCTGATCCCATATTATGCCTGGGGAAACCGGGGCAAGATGGACATGACGGTGTGGATGCCGTTGGTGAAATGAAGAAATTCCACCCCTAACCCCTAAAGGGGAACTGTATTACCCAATTTTATTTTAAACTCACATTTTATGAATATGACGAAAATACAAAACAAAACTAACATCGGTTCCCCTTTAGGGGTTAGGGGTTTGTTGTTGTTCCTATTTTTTAGTTCCCATACTTTTGCCACTAATATTTATGTCTCCCCTGCGGGAAAAGACCAGAATGACGGTTCGGCATCGGCGCCTAAAGCTACTTTGTCGGCAGCTTTGCGTCAGGCGCGTGAGTTGCGCCGTTTAAAAACAGCCGGTATTGAAAACGGTATTCAGATTATTCTGAAAGCCGGGACCTATGCCCAGTACGAACCGCTTTTCGTTCGTCCCGAAGATAGTGGCACGGCGCAGTCGCCCACGGTTATTTGTGGTGCGGAAGGCGAGAAGGTGGTCGTGAGTGGCGGTATGCAGATAAAAAACTGGAAAAGGTCGGGTAAGCTGTTGGTGGCTGATGTCCCGGATTTCAACGGCCGTCCGCTTGATTTCCGTCAGCTGTGGGTAAATGGGAAAAAAGCCGTAAGGGCCCGCGATGTTTCAGACTTTGAAAAGATGTCCCGTATTATCCGCAACGATAAAGTGAATCAAATTCTTTGGGTGCCAGCAAAATCAGTAAAAGCGATTCAAAAATCTCCTTATGCCGAAATGGTATTGCACCAAATGTGGGCCGTATCGTTTTTGCGCATCAAGTCTATCCGTATCCAGGGCGATTCGGCGGCAATACGTTTCCAGAATCCGGAAAGTAAATTGCAGTTTGAGCGTCCGTGGCCGCAACCTATGGTTGAAGCCGGAGTGAATTCGCCTTTCTATCTGACCAATGCACTGGAATTACTTGATCAGCCCGGCGAATGGTTTCATGATATAAAAACACACAAGCTATATTATTATCCGTTGCCGGGCGAGAAAGTAGCCGAAGCCATTGTTCCGGCCATTGAAACGCTGGTGCAGGTTGAAGGAACTCCCGACAGGCCTGTGGGGCATGTGATTTTTAAAAATATCACTTTCAGCCATAGCTCGTGGATGCGGCCGTCCGAAAAAGGGCATGTGCCTTTGCAAGCCGGAATGTATCTGACCGAAGGATACAAATTGACTCCTAAAATAGATCGGATTGATAACCACAAGCTCGATAACCAGGGCTGGCTGGGGCGCGGAGCTGCTGCTGTCACCGTTTCGGGTGCAAATGATATCGATTTCCAGAACTGCCGTTTTGAGCAGTTGGGATTTTCCGGGCTCGACTACGTGTCGGGGACAATTGGTGGCAAAGTGGAAAACTGTACGTTTACCGATATTGCCGGAAATGGGTTGGTGGCCGGTGGTTTTTCACCTGCTTCGCTCGAAACCCATTTGCCGTATACTCCGCAGGATATACGCGAGCTCTGTACCGGACTTGAAATCCGCAATAATCTATTCACCGATGTAACCAACGAAGACTGGGGCTGTGTGGCCATTGCTGCCGGTTATGTATCGGGTTTTAAAATAACGAATAACGAAATCTGTAATGTTTCTTATTCCGGCATTAGCCTTGGTTGGGGATGGAACCGGAATCTGGTTTGTATGAAGAATAACCTGGTGCAACGTAACAACATTTACCACTATGCCATGCATGTGTACGATGTGGCAGGGATTTACACACTCGGAGCGCAACCCGGAACGTTGATTTCGGAAAACTGGGTACACGATATTTGCAAACCAACTTACGTGCACGACCCCAAGCATTGGTTTTACCTGTACACCGACGAGGGTTCGTCCTACATCCGGGTGCAGAACAACCGTACTGATAGCGTGAAATTCTTGCAAAATGCCAACGGACCCGGAAATATCTGGGAGAACAACGGGCCGATGGTGAATGATAGCATCATGAAGCATGCAGGAATACAGAAATGACCCCCAACCCCCTAAAGGGGGCTAAAGGCACTTTTATTTTTTAAGTGTAATAAATATAGTTTTAAAAAACCTGGTCTTTGAACCCCCATTGGGGGCAGGGGGTCGGAGTTTAAATTAGCATAACATGAAACGTACATTTTTTTTGCTTCTTTTTGCAGCTGTCACGCTGCTTTCACATGCCCAAACCTGGATTTGGTATCCGGGCGATTACGAAATATGGCTGGGTAACCAGATGAACAATCGCCGCACGGAACGCGGCGCATTCTTTCCTCCGTTTTGGAAGATGGACAGCCACTACGTGTTGGTAGAATTCAGTAAAAAGATTGATTTGGCGGCCGCCGAAGAGATTGAGATTGCTGCAGAGGGCAAATTCAACATCAAACTGGATGGTAAACTTCAGTTTGGCATGCCGAAGAGATTCACCTTGCCTGCCGGAAAACATAGTCTGAACATCAAGGTATGGAACCAGGCAACGCCACCCGCCATTTTTGTAAAAGGACCGACGGTAAAATCAGATGGTTCGTGGAAAGTAACGTACGAAGACAAAGAATGGATTGACGAAAGCGGAAAAGCCAGCGACACTTCGGCCACCATCTATATGGATGCTGCCACGGCCGATAATTTTACAGCTGCCGGCACACCGCCTTCGGCGTACAAGTTGGCCACTACGCCACAGCTTGCCGTAAAACGCGAGACGGTGCGGGGCGGCGAGTTGGTTGATTTTGGAAAAGAAACCTTCGGGTTTATTCGCCTGCACGGCCTGAAAGGAAGCGGCAAAGTGCATATCTATTACGGCGAGAGTAGGGAAGAGGCTTTGGATACCAAGGCAGGCGAGACCATCGACCAACTCACTGTCAATGGAAACTCCGTGACCGACGATGCCCTGGCGGCCACCACTAACGCGACGGATATCTACACGATGGGTAACAACAAGGCATTCCGCTACGTGTATATTACCAAAGATGCAGGCGTGAATTATACCGATGTGAGCATGCTGTACGAATACAAACCCGAAGTGCAGCGCGGTTCATTCCGTTGCAACGACGGGGAGGTGAACCAAATGTGGAACGTAGGGGCTTACACCATGCAACTCACTACGCGCGAATTTTTTATTGATGGCATCAAACGTGACCGTTGGACCTGGAGTGGCGATGCCATTCAGAGTTATCTGATGAATTATTACCTGTTTTTCGATACGCAGACAGTGAAAAATACGATCTGGCAACTGAGGGGAAAAGACCCGGTGACGAGCCACACCAACACCATTATGGACTATACCTTCTACTGGTTCCTGTCCATTTACGATTACTACAAATTCACCGGCGATACGCATTTTATCCAACAGGTGTATCCGCGTATGCAAACCATGATGGATTATGTATTGGGACGTACCAACAAAAATGGCATGGTGGAAGGCCAGACCGGCGACTGGGTATTTGTAGACTGGGCCGACGGGTATATGGACAAGCACGGCGAATTGTCGTATGAGCAGGTGTTGTTTTGCAAGAGCCTGGAAACAATGGCGCTTTGTGCGGATCTGGCTAAGAATGACGGCGACAAAGCCAAATACGATGGACTGGCGAAGGCATTGCGCAGCAAACTGGAACCGGCTTTTTGGAACGAAACAAAGAAAGCATTGGTACATAACCGCCTCGATGGGAAACAGCAAGGGCAAATTACCCGCTACTCCAACATGTTTGCTGTGTTCTTTAATTACCTTTCGCCCGAAAAGCAACAGCAGATCAAAAAATCGGTGTTGCTGAACGATTCGGTGATGAAAATTTCTACGCCCTACATGCGTTTCTACGAACTGGAAGCCCTGTGTGCCATGGGCGAACAAAAGCAGGTGATGAAAGAAATGAAAGCGTATTGGGGTGGTATGATTCGCGAAGGAGCCACTTCGTTTTGGGAAAAATACAATCCTACCGATAAAGGCGCGCAACATTTGGCTATGTACGGCCGCCCCTACGGCAAAAGCTTGTGCCACGCCTGGGGAGCCAGCCCGGTTTACCTGTTGGGCAAGTATTACCTCGGCGTTCAACCGGTAAAAGCAGGTTACAGCGAATTTGCCATTAATCCCAGCCTGGGCGGACTGAAATGGATGGAAGGGACGGTGCCAACTCCTCACGGTGAAATCAAGTTGTACATGAACGAAAAAACCATTAAGGTGACCGCTTCCGAAGGCAAAGGGTACCTCACTTTCGCCAGCAAATCCAAGCCCAAAACTTCGAAAGGCACAATCGAAAAACTGGACGGCAACAACTACCGCCTGCTGATTGATGGAAAAGAGGAAGTGGTAGTGAGTTATAAATAAGAGAAACAAACGGGCAGTTATTTTAGATTTTAACTACCCGTTTGTTTTATAATTACATGCATTCTATTAGTTCTTTTACATCATCCTTTAAAGCGTCACAAATTATTTTAAAGTCTAGTTTGTCTACAAACCCACCTACATTATATCCCTTCTGGTAAATCTTATTTGCAGACGAAAATAAATTCTTAATTTTCTGGTATCCATTCTTGCCTTTTAGTTTACTTTGTTTTTTGATATTCAAAAACAGACACAACCCTTCTAAATCAATCAAAAACCAATCTTCAATAGCTTTATTGACTTTTATATGCTTAAGCTGATATCCAAGTGAACTTATTTTATCTTCAACTTTTTTCCAATCTACAGGCGGCTTTTCTTGATAAGGAAAATCAAAGACATCAGTGTCATAGCTGCAAAACACTTCAAAAGAAGCGTTTTTGTATTTAGGAATTATTTCATTCTTTAGTTTTGAAAATGCTTTTGATTCATAGTTTCCAATGCCCTTTAAGTTTTTAATAATAATCTTATTAGAAGATCCTTTATCTTTCTGTATTGTATTACATAATTTTGAATAAAAAGCTTCTTCAGATTGGCCCTCAACAAAAATAACAATTATCTTCTTTGCCATATACCAAACTTATTTAAATATATTCAGGCCAAATGGAATCATCATTATATCCTTCAATTAGCATATCGAAAATGTAATCACCAATGTTTGTTTCAGCATCTTTAGCACATTTTGATATTTTCTGTTGCTTTGTTCTTTTAATTCTTTTGAAATCTGCGAGTCCTTCTATATTTGGAATGCCAATGTATATATCATTTAAATTCAAGTACTTAATTAAATGTGGTGAGTGACTGGTAATTAGTATTTGAGTATTATTTGCCAATTCAGAAATAATCATAAGTAATTTCTGAAGTAATGCTGGATGGATAGAATTTTCCAGTTCTTCAAATGTCAATAATTGAATTTTATTCAGTTCTGCAATAATTAAGGACGCCAATATGTAAAAAATACGTTTAGATCCACAAGATAAATTCTTTACACTTGTTTCCTGATTGTTCGTTTTTACTTTTACTCTAATATCATAAATTTTTTCGGGAAATTCAAATGAAACAAAAGTTTTCTTAAGTGGTTGTGATTCTTTTTTAAAATCAATTTCAATTGGATTTATATATTCAATATCAGGTAATAAATCAATGATAGAATTAACTAATAGATCATATTTATTTTTATTTGTACTTTTAAGATTGAAGAAGAAGTTAGCAATACTAGGAATCTCTGACATTTCTTCGTTTTCATCTCCATTCTGTTTAATTTCAAATCCAGTATTAAATCTTTGCTCAACATCAACTAGTGAGAAAAACAAAAACTTTAATGAATTTATTTCTTTAACAATGTCTAGATAAAAAATGTCATCGTAATTCGACAATTTATTTATTATTAGATTATTATCCTCAATCAATATGTCATTATCACATCTCCCAGTTTTGTTTTTGATGTAAGTTTTTTTATCATCCAATCTATTAATATAAGTTGAGTACTTAGAATCTTTTTCGATTTTTCTGACTTTTAGAATTTCACTTTTAATTCGTTTACCCTCAGATTGATTTTTTTTCCATTCAAATGAGTAAGCATAAACAATATCATAGTTGATATTTTCATATAAAGCATGAAAACAAATTTCAAAAAAGAAATCTTTGCCTGCAATGAGATTGTTTATAGGAATTCTTCTCGAACTTTGCATCATTTGGCTTTTACCTGAATTATTAGAGCTAATAAAAGCATGAGCAAATTCTATTGCCTCAATAACATTTGATTTGCCATAATTATTTAATGCTACTAAAGAATTGAAATTTGTTAGACTCAACTCAATATCGGATATATTTTTAAATCCTGATATTTTTATATATTCAATTTTCATATTAATGTATAATTTAGATACGTATTTATATAAGAAATAGTCAAATGCTGTGCAAATATAGTATATTATGTGCTAAAAATGGACATAATACTGATATTATTTACACGACGGAATGTCTTTTTAACTATTTTTCACCCCTCTCAAACTCAATCCCCTTCAAATTCTTTTTCAGTTCCTTATCAGCCATAAAGCAGATTTTATTGGCGCGTACTTTTTTAGCGGTACATTCTTCGGGCGTATCGAAGCCATCGCTGGTAGCGGATATGGTAAATCGCCCCAGGTCGTCGAGGCGGACGCTGTAGCCATCGTGCAAAAAATCCTGCATGGTTTCGGTTAGCGCAATGAGTGTAGCGCGCACATCGGTTTCGGACAAGGTGCAACGTTTCGAGATTTCACGAGCCAGTTGGCGGGTACTTACTTCGCCGGAACGAACGGGTATGGCGTAGTATTTCGCCTCTTTACTGCCCAGTCCGCTGCGTTTTGTTTTTACTTCGTAATGAAAAGCCATAATGATACTAAGTTATCGGGTAAATGTTCAGCTAGATATTTTCAGAAGATGTATATCTTTTACAATAGAATATATACATCTTCTCTATTTATAAATGTATATCTTCTAAATGCAAAGATGTACATTTATTTTGAAATTCATCACATTGTTTTGAAAAAATCACTTGAACGATTTTCCAAAATGAAGCTGTAAATACACAACTTCATTTTGGAGACTTTTAGTCTGTACTAAATTGTTTGATGTTGCAGCTGGTTGATGGCCTTCCCTAATTTTTGAATACCAATTTCAATATCCTGTGCATTGGAACAGGAAAAATTGAGGCGGCAGGTATTCACATCAGTTTTTCCGACATAAAACGGATTGCCGGGAACAAATGCCACGTTTTCGCGAATAGCCAGATCGAACAGGCGCATGGAACTTTGACCTTCGGGCAGGGTGAGCCACAGAAACATACCACCTTCAGGACGGGTAAACTGCATTTCGGCCGGGAAATACCGTTCGATAGCGGCAATCATTGCTGCGGCTTGTTCGCCATATAACTTGCTGATGTCGGCAATGTGTTTATCCACGTCGTAGTTGGCAAGATACAAATGCAGCAGGCGTTGTGTGAAATAGTCGGTATGCAGGTCAGTAGCTTGTTTGGCTATTACAAAGCGTTCCATCACTTCATTGGGAGCTACTATCCAGCCCATGCGGAAAGCCGGAACTACCGTTTTCGAAAACGTACCGAGCAATATCGTTTGTTCCGGCAAGTAGTGATGCAGCGAATGTTTCGGTTCACCGCTGAAACGAATATCGCCGTAGGGGTCATCTTCCACCACAAACATGGATTTCCCACGGCAGATGTCGGCCACTTTCCGGCGGGTGTCTTCGGTGTAACTGATGCCCGATGGATTCTGAAAATTAGGAATTAAATAGGCCAATATTGGATTGTTTTGCTCAACGGTTTGCTTCATTTTCTCCGTATCAATGCCGTCAGGAGTAAGTGGTACGGTACAAAACTCCGGTTTAAAAATGGAGAAAGCCTGTATGGCACCGAGGTATCCCGGCTCTTCAATAAGTACATTGTCGCCGTCGTTAATAAAGACTTTGCCCAACAGATCCAGCCCTTGTTGCGAACCGTTGGTGATAAGAATATTGTCCGGGTTTATCACCATGCCCTTGCGTGCATAACGTTTGGCTATTTGCTCGCGTAAAGGGAGATAGCCCTCGGTGTTGGCGTATTGCAAAATAATGCGGTCGGAGCCAGACAGAAGTAGGTCTGCACATTGGTGCAGTTCTTCGAGCGGGAACAGGTCTTTGTTGGGCAGGCCACCTGCAAAGGAAATGATGTCGGGCGAAATAGCGACTTTTAGTATTTCGCGGATAAACGACCGGGGAACTCCGTCCATACGACGGGCAAACGGGATTTGAGAGCTTGCATTCATAATCGGAAAGTTTTTTTTGAGTTGAATAAAATAAAAATCCCCTTCAGGCATTGCCTAAAGGGGATTGGAAAATATCGTATATGATTACGCAAGTCCTACCTTCGGCAAATCCGTTGGATTCCGATGACGATAAGAATGACGATAATCAGTTGGTTGAACAATTTCATTTCTGTGTATTTGTATTTACGTTGCAAAGGTAAGTATTTTGATGTAAAATGGATTATGAGCTTATGAATTTGTCGGGAAAAATATTTCCCGACAATATCTTTATACACCGAAACTTCGATATCCTGATGCTCAATTTATTTTTAGATGAATACATCCCTGCTTTTTTAAGTATCTTGAAAGGTGACATTTGAAGTGGGCGGAGGAGGTGGAGCAAAGAGAAAAGGTGCTCTATGATCGCTGAGGAAAGTATGGATTGGGACAACACCACACGAATCCCGTCCGAAGATTGGTGCGGTACATCTAGCTGCCGAATAACTGCTTTCGAAAATGATGGGTTGCGAGGTGATATTTCGGCGGAAGATTACAAAGAATTCCTGTTGTCATTCGATTCTGGCGTCAAAACCGACCTTATGGCATTCATTATTGCAGACCTGACTAGTTGGGAAATCAGATTATCTCCCCAAAGATTTCCATATCGTGGGTTTTTCCAGTTTCTTTGTGTACTTCCCAGGGAATTTCGCTGTTCAGCCTCATGTATTCTTCAATTGGCAATTCAATGACATCTTCTTCAAACTTCATTTCGATAAAATGCTCTACGTGTTTGCAATTGGTATTGAAATAAAAATGTTCGTCGATAATGCGCATGCGGTACACCACCCATTCGTCATCATTCATCTCTTGTAACTCGGGAAAGTATTTGAAATATACGCTTTCCACGGTTTCTATAAATTCGTTTAGGCGCTTTTGTTCCCAGTTATGCAGTTGGATAAGGCGGTGATTTTCTGTTTTTACTTCTTCTTGCCATTCTTCCTCGGTCATGGTGCTGAATTTGACGTAAACTTCGGGGCGGCTTCCCGTTATTTGGTGAGGTTCTTGCGGCTCGCAGTATGATTTTCGCCATTTGTCCAGGTCGGGGTGGATGTCGCGTATGTTTTTATCGGAATAATGGCAATCGAAAATGGTATACATCTTCATCAGAAACACTTCAGTGGCGGTGCCGCGGACAATATCTTCGATATAGGTCAGCACTTTCGGGCGGGTTTCGTTTTTCAGCAACGGAAATTGCCTGAACATCAATTCGCGGACAGCAGGCTGGATATTGGTAATTACATTTTTCCAGACATTGGAAATTACATGTATGATATTCCTGTTTTTTTCAACAAAATCAAAAAGATGCTGCTGGACTTCTTTGTCGTTAATGATACTGGCAATGAGAAGATACTCTTCAGGAATGCCGTCGGGTTCACGTTCTTCCAGGTTGTTGTCGGGCAGGAATTGATCTAAATCTTCAGCTGTCATAGATATTGATTATAACATTTTGCAAATATATTATTTTGATTGATAAAATACAATTAATTCTCTAAAATAGTTTGATGGCGGGTAGCCCGGTATGATAAAAACTAATGTGCAGCCATATCGACCTTTTGAGTACAACAGCGGCTTTTTTACGTCTCTCTATTATTATTTACAGTAGCTATATTGAATTATGACTATGAAACTGAGAAGTTTAGTTTTAGCCTTTTTATTTATGTATGCAGGATTGGTTTTTGCCGAGAAAATCAAGGTCATTACCTCGCCGGCACCTTCAAACCGGGTATCGTTTGCCGTGGAAATGTTGGTCAAAAAGCTAAAATCCAACGGCATTGAAGTACTCCCGGCAACTGGGTTGAAGGGTTTTTCTGCAAAAGAAAAAACCCTTGTTGTTTTTGAAAAAAATGATCCGGATGCAGCTGTGTTCGTAAAAAAATTGAATATACAGCTTCCGCAGAGCCTCAAAAAAGAAGGCTTCCATATCGAAACCAAAGGGAATGTAACCCTGATCTGTGGCGCCGATGGCAACGGGGCAATTTACGGTTGCCGCGAGATTATCGACCGCTTGCAAAACAAAAAGAAACTGGATTTGCCGGCCTCACTCACCGATGCACCCGAAATGGTGATGCGCGGAACCTGTATTGGCGTGCAGAAACCCACTTACCTTCCCGGCCGCACGGTGTATGAATATCCGTACACCCCCGAGACTTTTCCCTGGTTTTACGACAAAAAACAATGGATAGAATACCTGGACATGTTGGTGGCCAACCGCATGAACTCACTGTATTTGTGGAACGGGCATCCGTTTGCCTCGTTGGTACGGCTCAAGGAATATCCGTTTGCAGTGGAGGTAGACGATGCTACTTTTAAAAAGAACGAAGAGATTTATAGTTTCCTGACACACGAAGCCGACAAACGTGGTATCTTTATTATCCAGATGTTCTACAACATTATTCTTTCCAAACCGTTTGCCGAACATTACGGATTGGTAACGCAAGACCGCAACCGCCCCATCACGCCGCTTATCAGCGACTATACGCGTAAAAGTATCGCTGCATTTGTTGAAAAATATCCAAACATCGGATTCCTGATTACACTGGGCGAAGCCATGGATACCTACGAAGATGATGTGAACTGGTTTACAAAAACCATTATTCCGGGTGTAAAGGATGGGTTGAAGGCCCTGGGGCGCACCGATGAGCCGCCTATTATCCTGCGTGCACACGATACTGATGCGAAACAGGACATTGCAGCTGCCAAACCCTTGTACAAGAACCTGTACACCATGAACAAATATACGGGAGAAAGCCTGACGACTTATGAACCGGGCGGCCCGTGGTCGAAAACCGACCGTGACCTGAGCCAGCTTGGAAGCGTGCACATCAGCAACATCCATATCCTGGCCAACCTGGAACCTTGGCGGTACAGTTCGCCGTCCTTTATCCAGAAAACGGTAAATGCCATGCACCTGGCCAAGGGAGCCAACGGGCTGCATTTATATCCGCAGGCTTCGTTTTGGGATTATCCGTACACGGCTGACAAACTGCCTGACGGAAGCCGGTTGAAACAAGTGGACCGCGACTGGATGTGGTACAAAACCTGGGCACGCTATGCCTGGAATTGCCACCGAGACCGGAATGACGAAATCAATTACTGGGACCAACAATTGGGCGATTTTTATGGCGTGGGCGACAGCGATGCCCGTAAAATTCAGGAAGCTTATGATGAAACCGGCGAGATAGCACCCAAACTGCTCCGTCGCTTTGGAATTACCGAAGGAAACCGCCAGACCTTGTTGTTGGGTATGTTTATGAGCCAGTTGGTGAATCCGTATAAGTACAAAATTTATCCCGGCTTCTACGAAAGCTGTGGTCCCGAAGGCGAAAAGCTGATTGAATACGTGGAAAAAGAATGGAAACACCAACCGCATGTAGGCGAATTGCCGCTCGATATTGTGGCGCAAGTGATTGCCCACGGCGATAAAGCTATTGCTGCCATTGATTCGGTGGAAGGTAAAGCTACTAAGAACACCGCCGAGTTTGAACGCCTGCGCAACGATATGCATTGTTACCGCGAGTTTGCCTACTTTTTCGAGAATAAAGTAAAAGCAGCCAAGCTGGTACTCGATTACCAATGGGGAAAAGATGTAAAGAACCTGGATGCTGCAGTTCCTTTCCTGGAAAAAAGCCTGGAGCATTATGCCAAGCTGGTGGAACTGACAAAAAACAGTTATTGGTACGCCAACAGCATGCAGACTTCGCAACGCCGCATCCCGATAGGTGGCGACGATGGGAAGAATAAAACCTGGGAAGAATTGTTGGTACATTATCAAAAGGAATTCACCAATTATAAAAACAACCTCGCGTTGTTGAAATCGAAACTCAACAGTGGTGTTCAAAAGCCCGTGGTCATATCGGCACTGCCTGCTGCGGATATTAAATTAATCAGTAACCAGGCCACTGTGAAGCTTGCTAACGGAGCCTTATTATATTCGGATACGAATTCGGATGTTGAGGAAATTGCTCCGGAACTCATTGGACTTAATGCTTGTGTATTAAACTCGGCCGATCAGGCTAATAAAGGGACAACCATCGAATTTGAAACTAAAACGCCCGTAAAACTTCTGGTGGGATTCTTCCGCGACGACCAGCGTAAATACGCCAAGGCGCCAACACTCGAAACCGATGCTGCTGCCAACCTGTACGGACAGGCCGAACCGGTTTTAGTCAACGCATTGAAAGTGGATGACCTGCCTGCCATTAATGTACACGCTTATAATTTCAACGCGGGGAAAAATAAATTGATGTTGCCCAAAGGTTTATGCCTCGTTTTAGGGTTTACCAATGCCAACATTGCCACCCGCAATGCGGGACTTGCCGGAACCGGTGACGAAGCAACTATGGATTGGATGTTTTATTAGGCTCCCAACCCCAAAAGGGGATTCTTTGCATAGTGCAGATTCAGGGACTCGATAAAAATGAATATTACATCAGACGAAACTAATTTAGTTCCCCTTTGGGGGTCAGGGGTTATATGAAAAAACTTTATTTATTTATCATACTTTTTCTTTCTGCATATCTTTCAGCCCAGGAGGTTTCCCAATCTAAAATGGCTGGCATCCACGAGCAGGTAAAAACTCCGTATAAATACGGACTGGTGCTTGCTCCCAAAGACAATAACCATAAAATGGATTGCCCCACCGTGTTTCGCAAGGGTGACAAATGGTACATGACTTTCGTGATATACAACGGCAAGGCAGGTAACGATGGGCGTGGATACGAGACCTGGATGGCCGAAAGCGGTGACTTGTTGCATTGGGATATCAAAGGCCGCGTGCTTTCATACCGCGACGGCATGTGGGACTGCAACCAACGGGGCGGTTTCCCCGCTTTGCCCGATATGAACTGGGGCGGAAGTTACGAACTCCAACCTTACAAAGGTAAATACTGGATGACCTATATTGGCGGTCCAACTGCAGGATATGAGCAAGGACCACTAAGTATAGGACTCGCTTGGACGGAGGAGAAAAACCTGGGTAAAGCAATTGAATGGCAATCGGCAATGAGTCCTATTCTTTCCAACAAAGATAAAGATGCCCAATGGTTTGAAAACCTGATCCAATACAAAAGCACCATCTATTGGGATAAAAAGAAAACACTCGGGGCACCCTTTGTGATGTATTACAATGCCGGAGGCATACATCCTGATACCAAACTGAAGGGTGAGCGCATTGGAATAGCCCTTTCCAACGACCTGAAAACCTGGAAACGTTACGCGGGAAATCCCGTTTTTGCACACGAAATACAGGGAATGATTACCGGCGATGCACAAATCCAGCAGTTTGGAAACCTGTATGTCATGTTTTATTTCTCGGCTTTCAATACCAATAAACCCTACAAAGCTTACAACACTTTTGCCTGCAGTTACGACCTTGTGCATTGGTACGACTGGCAGGGCGATGATTTGATTACACCTTCCAAAGAATATGACAACCTCTTTGCACATAAAAGTTATGTGATCAACTATAAAGGTGTGGTGTATCATTTCTATTGCGGCGTAAATAAATACGACCAACGTGGTATTTGTGTGGCAACGAGCAAACCGATGGGACGCTCGGAAGTACATTTCCCTGCACCGGAAATAAAAGACCGTCGTACCACGATGAGCCTGAACGATGGCTGGAAAACGTGGATGGGCAAAGATACGCTGACCGTAAATATCCCTCATAACTGGGACGACTATTATGGCTACCGCCAACTGACACACGGCAATTTGCACGGTACGGCTACATATTCCAAAACGTTTGTTGCCCCCAATGCCGGTACAGGCAAAGAATACTTCCTGCATTTTGAAGGTGTGGGAACCTATGCAACGGTCACCCTGAACGGAAAGAAACTCGGACGCTTCCTGAGTGGCCGCACGACATTCACCATTGACGTAACCAAAGAACTGAAACTTGGGCAGCCAAACCAGCTGACTGTGTTGGCCGAACATCCCGAAATGATAGCTGACATGCCGTGGGTGTGCGGCGGTTGTTCGTCGGAATGGGGCTTCAGCGAAGGTTCACAACCGTTCGGCATCTTTCGTCCTGTAGTGCTGGAAGCTACCGACAATGTCCGCATTGAACCTTTTGGTGTGCATGTATGGAACAATGAAAAAGCCGATTCAGTCTTTATCGAAACGGAAGTGAAGAACTATTCTTTGGAAGCAACCGACGTGGAAGTGGTGAATAAACTGAATAATGAAGACGGCATTGCAGTGTTCCGCCTGGCTCAAAAAGTCAGCCTGAAAGCCGGGGAAACAAAAATCATCCGTCAGGTTTCAGCTATCCAACATCCATATTGTTGGAGTACGGACAAACCTTATTTATATAAGCTGGCATCGATGATTAAGCGTGGCGAAAAAACGACAGACGAGATCTCCACACCGTACGGGATTCGCACCATTAGTTGGCCGGTAAAGCGCAATGATGGTGATGGCCATTTTTACTTGAATGGAAAACCGTTGTTTATCAATGGCGTTTGTGAGTATGAGCATCAGTTCGGGCAGTCACATGCTTTTTCCAACGAGCAAATTGCTTCCCGTGTAAAACAGATTCAGGCAGCCGGGTTCAATGCGTTTCGCGATGCACACCAGCCGCATAACCTCGAATACCAACGCTTGCTGGATGAAAAGGGAATCTTGCTTTGGTCGCAGTTCTCAGCGCATGTTTGGTACGATACGCCCGAATTCCGGGCCAACTTTAAAACTTTGCTTCGCCAGTGGGTAAAAGAACACCGCAATTCACCTTCGCTGGTGATGTGGGGGTTGCAAAACGAAAGCGTGCTACCCCGTGATTTTGCCAAAGAATGCAGTGATATTATTCGCGAAATGGACCCGACAGCCCGCACGCAACGGGTGATTACCACCTGCAATGGCGGTGAAGGAACCGATTGGAATGTGGTGCAAAACTGGAGCGGGACGTACGGTGGGAATATTGATAATTACGGACACGAACTGGCACAAAAAAGCCAGTTGCTCAACGGCGAATATGGTGCATGGCGCTCACTGGGTTTCCACACCGAACCGGCTGCTTTTGATGCCAATGGTAAATGGAGCGAAGACCGCATGTGCCAGTTGCTCGAAAAGAAAATAAAACTGGCCGAAGCAGCGAAAGACAGTGTTTGCGGACAATTCCAGTGGATTTACAGTTCGCACGACAACCCCGGGCGCCGCCAGCCCGACGAGGCTTTCCGCACTATTGACAAAGTGGGTCCGTTCAATTACAAAGGCCTGGTGTCGCCGTGGGAAGAACCGACGGATGCTTATTATATGTACCGTGCCAATTACGTGCCGGCACACAAAGACCCGATGGTGTATCTGGTTTCGCATACCTGGCCGGACAGATTCCAGAAACGCACCCGTGCCACGGTGGAAGCTTACAGCAATTGCGATAGTGTGAAACTCTACAACGATGCCACGAATGATAACTACATGGGCAAAAAGAAGAACAACGGCCGGGGTACGCATTTTATGTGGGAAAACCGTGATGTGCGCTACAATGTGCTCCGTACTGTTGGATATTTTGGTGGAAAAGCTGTTGCCGAAGATGTGATTGTACTGGATAACCTGGAAAAAGCACCGCATTTCGAAGCGTTGTATGCTGATGCGAAGCCAATACTAAAAGCAGAAGCGAGTTACAATTACCTTTACCGTATCAACTGTGGCGGTGATGCTTATACCGACGAATTCGGACAACTTTGGGCAAAAGATGATAGCACCGTTTCCCGCTCGTGGGCGGTAGACTTCAAGGGGCTGAATCCTTATTTAGCCAGTCAGCGTGTCACCAATGATCCGATTAAGGGAACCCGCGACTGGGCGTTGTTCGGCCATTTCCGTTTTGGCCGCCATAAACTGAACTATCAGTTTGCCGTGCCCGATGGACGTTACCGCGTAGAACTTTATTTTACCGAACCGTGGCATGGAACGGGTGGGGGAGAGAAAACCGATTGTGAGGGCTTGCGTGTATTTGATGTGGCTGTGAATGATTCGGTGGTGCTGAACGACCTTGACATTTGGGCGGAAAGCGGACATGATGGTGCCTTGAAAAAGGTGGTTTATGCTACGGTGAAGGGTGGCAAACTCGAAATCTCTTTTCCTGAAGTGAAAGCCGGGCAAGCGCTTATTTCGGCTATTGCCATTGCCACAGCAGATAACAATGTGCAGCCGGTAAAACGTACCGAAACCAACTGGTCGTGGATGGAAGCCGGTAAAAATGTATTGGAGAAAACACCCAAGGAAATGCTTCCTGAAGATAAAAATGCCCGTGTAAGCAGTGTGTACGAAGCTGAAAAAGCATGGGTAAAAGGGAAAACGGAAAAAGTTACGATCAAAACCAAAGAAGGAATCCGTTTTGTAAAAGGGACTTCCATTCAGTGGACTATCAAAACCGGACTGGCACAGGTTTACGCCTTGCGGTTCAATTACCTGAACACAAATGCAAAGCCGGTGAAAGCAACCTTGCAGCTGGTGGCCGCAAACGGAACGGTACTGAAAAACGACGAAATCACTTTCCCCGAAACATCGGAAAAATGGAAACAAATCAGTACCACCACCGGAGGGTATATCAATGCCGGAACATACAAAATCATTATTTCGGGAGATAACCTGCAAGGATTGGGATTTGATAGTCTGGAAGTACAGTAATTGCTTTGTTTACCCCGCTTTTTACTTATATTCAATCTAATGATGAGACGAATTTTCCCTATTTTCCTGTTTCTTTCCCTCGTTTTTGCGTTGAAGGCCCAACAGCCCGACTGGGAAAACCAACACGTGCTGCAAATCAACCGTGAGCCCGCCCGTGCGGCTTTTATTGCTTTTGGCAATCAGGTTGGCGACCGAACATTGAGTTTAAACGGAATCTGGAAATTCCATTGGTCACCAAGCCCGGAAGGTCGTGTCCAGGAATTTTTTACGCCGGATTTCAATGACAAAGACTGGAAAACCTTTCCGGTTCCGGCCAACTGGGAAGTGAATGGTTACGGTACGCCGATTTATGTTTCGTCCGGATACCCGTTCCGGATAGATCCGCCTCGCGTAACCGGCACACCTCCCGAAAAATATACCACTTACAAAGAACGCAATCCGGTAGGGCAATACCGCCGTTCGTTCCTGCTGCCTGCCGGCTGGAAAGCTTCCGGCCAGACTTTTTTGCGTTTCGACGGTGTTCAAAGTGCCTTCTACGTGTGGGTGAATGGCGTACGGGTTGGCTACAGCCAGGGTAGTATGGAACCTTCGGAATTTAATGTGACGAAATACCTGAAAGCGGGCGAAAATAAACTGGCCGTGGAAGTGTATAAATACTGCGACGGTTCATACCTCGAAGACCAGGATATGTGGCGCATGGGCGGCATTCAGCGGGATGTGACGCTTTTTCATACGCCGGATATTCGGATAGCTAACCTGCAAATACGGACATTGGCCGATAAGCATTACGATAACTTTACGGTGGAAATCGACCCGAAACTCTCGGTTTACGGTACTTCTACCGGTAAAGGGTATCAGGTTCGTGCCACGATAGAAAACCTGATGAATGTCACAGCTGATGCGTCAGAACTATTGAACCTCGACCACAAAGCAGCCCTGATGAACGAGTGGAATCCACAACGCGGCCCACGCAAAACAGGCCGGTTGAAAGCGGAAATCCGAAATCCGCAGAAATGGACGGCTGAAACGCCAAACCTGTATACGTTGGTTGTTTCGCTGGAAGACAGTACCGGAAGAGTAATTGAGCGGGTTCGTCAGCGGATTGGATTCAGGACTGTTGAGATTAAAAACGGCCAGATGCTGGTTAATTGTAAACCGATTCGTTTCAGAGGGGTAAACCGTCACGAACACGATTCGAAACAGGGGAAAGTAATGACCGAAGCTGCCATGCAGAAAGATATTTTGCTGATGAAACAATGCAATATCAATGCCGTTCGTGGTTGCCACTATCCGAATGTCCCACGGTGGTACGAACTCTGCGACTCGTTGGGCTTGTACGTGATGGACGAAGCAGATATTGAAGAACATGGTTTGCGTGGCGGGCTGGCAGCCGATCCCGATTGGGCATTGGCGTTTCTTGACCGGGCTGTCCGCATGGCCGAGCGGGATAAAAACCATCCGTCGGTGGTAATGTGGAGCCTGGGTAATGAAGCCGGTTATGGGCCTAACTTTGCCGCCAATTCGGCCTGGCTAAAAGATTTTGATCCTACACGCCCCATTCATTATGAAGGGGCACAGGGACTGAATGGCGAACCCGATCCGTCGACCGTGGATGTGATTAGCCGCTTTTATCCGCGTGTGGAGCAGGAGTATCTGAACCCCGGCGTAAAAACAGATAAAGGCGAAGCCGAGCGTCCTGAAAATGCCCGGTGGGAAAGGTTGCTGGACATAGCCCGGAGAACGAACGACAACCGCCCGGTGATGACCAGCGAGTATGCGCATGTGATGGGAAATGCGGGTGGCAACCTGCAGGATTATTGGGACGAAATGTATTCGAACAAGCGTATGTTGGGAGGTTTTATCTGGGAATGGGCCGACGAAAGCCTGTACAAAACCTTACCAAACGGGAAACAGCAAGTTTCGTATGGAGGCGATTTTGGCGACGTGCCGAACCTGAAAGCCTTTTGCATAAAAGGCATTGTCACCGGCGAGCGCGAAACAACACCCAAATACTGGGAAGTAAAGAAAGTATATCAGCCTGTTGCCATTTCGAAGCAAGATGACAACCTGTTGATCATAAACCGGAATCATCATACTGATTTGTCACAATACCGTTGTGTGTGGACCCTGACTGTGGATGGAAAAGAAACGAAAAAAGGGGAGATTGTTTTGCCTTCGGTACCGGCGGGCGATAGCGTACGGGTTGCTTCTCCGGTGGCCGGAATGAAAATGCCGCTTGGCGATGTTCGGTTGAAAGTAGCTTTTGTGCTGAAAGCCGATTGCGTTTGGGCTAAAGCCGGGTATGAAGTGGCCTGGGAGCAGTTCTTCATCCGGGAAGCTGCGTTAGCACCCTCTGAAATTTCAAATAGAGGGAAATTGAAAATCAGTGAAACGAATAATAGCCTGACTGTTTCCGGAAGCGGATTCTCGGCAACCTGGGATACAAAAACCGGAGCAATGAAATCGTTGGTCTATCGGGGGACGGAAGTGCTGGCTAAATCAGCCGGATTCGAAAATCAACCGGTTGTTCAGGCGTTTCGTGCACCAACCGATAACGATAAAGGTTTTGGCAGTTGGATAGCCAAAGACTGGAAAATCCAAGGATTGGATTCACCCAAAGTCAGTGTGGATTCAATGGTTCATTTTGTTCGGAAAGATGGGGCATTGGTAGTTGAAGTCTATAAAACCAACGGGTATAAAAGCGGAAAAGTGACTGCCAGGTTTATTTACAGCATTACGTCCGACGGGCAAGTTGACCTGGAATGCAGGTTTAATCCAATGGGTACATTGCCCGAATTGCCACGGCTCGGAATAGCCCTAGCATTGAATCCGGATTTCGAAAATTACAGTTGGTACGGACAAGGGCCGTGGGAGAATTACCCCGACCGGAAAAGTTCAACGACAGTTGGTTTATGGAAAGGCACCGTTACCGGGCAGTTTAGCCATTATCCCCGCCCGCAGGAAACGGGCAATCATGAAGAAATCCGGTATCTGGCATTGAAAAATGCGAAAGGGCAGGGCTTGCAGGTTTCGGCAGTAGATAAAAACTTCTCGGCTTCGGCCATTCATTTTGCAGCAAACGATTTGGCTAACGAAGCCCACGATTGCAACCTCGTTCCGCGCAAAGAGGTTATTTTAAGCCTCGATTGCGCTGTGCTGGGACTTGGAAACAGCAGTTGCGGACCTGGTGTATTGAAGAAATATGCCATTGAAAAAAAGGAACATGTACTGCACATTAGATTATGCAGTTTCAAATAATTAAATATATTGCAATGACTAAAATTAAAAATTATGCGGTTTTCAAAGCTACAGCTCAGCTTAAAAAGCCAATTGCAGATGCAACGCATACACTGACAGAAATATCTTTTCTAGTGTTGCGTATTACTACCGAAAGTGGTATTGTTGGTGAATCATATCTTTTAAGCTTTCAGTACAGCCCGGGGGCAATTGCAGGCGCCATGAAGGATGTGGGTGAAATGGTTATTGGGCGTGAAGTGAATGAAACCGTAAAATGCTTCGAAGACCTGAATCATGCAAACGAATATTTCGGATTGGAAGGAATAAACCGTTGGGCGCAGGCTGCTTATAACATGGCTATGTGGGATGCCTGGTGTAAAAAGCTGGGTCAGCCAATCTGGAAGGTGCTGGGCGGATCACGCAAGCCAATTTCAATTTATGGTAGCGGTGGTTGGAGTTCATATACACCAGAAGAATTGATTGCAGAAGTAACCGATTATAAGTCACGTGGATTTCGTGCTGTAAAGATTAAAGTTGGTAAACCTGACTGGAAAGAAGATTTTGACCGTCTTAAACAAGTGCGGGCAGCCGTAGGAAATGAAATAGGAATAATGATGGATGCCAATCAGGGAATGACGGTTCCAAACGCACTGGCATTGGCACGGGCAGCCCGGGATCTGCATATACAATGGTTTGAAGAACCGATTGATCATTCCGATTTTGAAGGATATGCCCTGTTGCGCAATCAGGCCGGCATTTCTTTGGCTATGGGCGAACGGGAATATTCTACTTTGCCACTGCGTGAACTTCTTTCACGTAATGCACTGGATATTTGGCAACCCGACATTCTCCGTTTGGGTGGTGTAGAAGCCTGGCGCGATAGTGCTGCATTAGCTAAAAGTTATAACATCCCGGTACTTCCTCATTATTATAAAGATTACGATATACCTTTGCTTTGCACGGTAAGTAACGGTGTAGGCGCCGAATCCTTCGACTGGATTGACCCGCTCATTGATTATCCGCTCGAAATTAAAAACGGCTATACACTCCCTCACGATCGTCCGGGATGGGGATTTTCGTTTAAAGATGCTTCATTGACAGAAATTTGATATGGAAAAACTAAAACAATTATATTCACTCGAAGGGCTTCGGATTATCGTTACGGGTGCTTCGAGTGGATTAGGATTGCAACAAGCCATTAGCCTGGCTCAATGTGGTGCCACTGTTTTTGCGTTAAGCCGTTCGGGAAAACCCAAGGTTGATGTCCGTCAATCCATTCCTGATAATGTCATTTTTAATACTATCGACGTGAGTAGCGAAGAAAGTATCCGGCAGCGGATAACCGAAATAGGCGAGGGTGGAGGTATTGATGTTTTGATAAACAATGCAGGAATCACGCAACGGGTGAGGGCTGAGGAAGTGAGCAAGGAACTTTGGGACTCCATTCACAACGTAAATGTAACGGGCGTTTTATTGTGTTGTAAACAAGCTTATCCGTATCTGAAAGAATCGGCGCACATCGGCCGTATTATTACCATATCGTCTATGGCTTCGTACCTGGGATTCTCGGAAGTGGTACCCTATTCGTCAAGCAAAGCCGCTGTGTTAGGTCTTACACGTGGTTTGGCGGTGGAGTGGAGTGCTGATAATATATTGGTCAACTCCGTATCGCCCGGATGGTTTCCTTCCGAAATGTCACAGCAGGTGATGGACGATGACCGCAAATCAAAAATACTAAACCGTATGCCTTTGCACCGGTTTGGGAGACCGGAGGAATTGGCCGCAATGATTTGTTTTTTGGCATCGCCGGCAGCTACTTATATCACCGGACAGGACTTTAGTGTCGATGGCGGGGCTTTGGCATTCGGATATTGATAAAGACCGTATAACAGCTCTTTTTGGATCATTATTTTTACTATTTTCCTTTCTGACACTGTCTATCCCTGAATAGACCCCGTTCCCGGTCGTGTCAGTGGCGTTCCTGATTGCGTCAGCAGCGTTCCCGGTCGTGTCAGTGGCGTTCCCGATTGCGTCAGCAGCGTTCCCGGTTGTGTCAGCGGCGTTCCCGGTTGCGTTAGCGGCGTTCCCGGTTGCGTCAGCAGCGTTCCCGGTTGCGTCAGCAGCGTTCCCGATTGCGTCAGCAGCGTTCCCGGTTGCGTTAGCAGCGTTCCCGGTCGTGTCAGCAGCATTCCCGGTCGTGTCAGTGGCGTTCCCGATTGCGTTAGCGGTGTTCCCGGTTGCGTCAGTGGCGTTCCCGATCGTGTCAGCAGCGTCCGAAATGCCGTCAGCGCCCACTTTTTTCGTGTCAACCTGCTTGCTGTCCATCTTGAGACTGTGCAGAAAAGTGTGTAAACTATAGAAAAGGATTAATTGGATCTATTCAATAGGTTGTGTAAGAAAAAAGAAGTGTTTTTCATTCCCCTCATTAAAGATATACTTTTATATAACAGTAGACTATTACTGAAAAATAGATACATCCCTTCAGTAATAGTCAATCTTTAAGTCCTGATTTGATAACATGCAGTATTTTTTCAGTCTCTTAAGGTTGTTTTGTCTTGTAATGCCATAGCAGCTATTTCGTCTTTTCGTTTAAAAGTTACTCCTTGATGTTTCTGCATATAGCTGATTATTTGTGCAGCTGCTTGTACCATTTGGGGAGTACCGCCTATCCGGTCGTGAAAACTGATAGACATTTGCCTGCGATGGGTTTCACTTTCGGCATAGAGTTGGTCGAATTCCATTTTTACCTGATTAAAAAATTGATCGGTCGAGAAATTTTTACCTTCTATCAACATAATATCGTTGCAACGGAGTGTATACGGCACAACGGCAAAATCTTTGTTTTTTACCTGAATAATAAAAGGCTCATCGCGGCTCAAATCGTCGATATGGTATCTGAACCCAAGTTCCTGTAGAATGTCCAGCGTGTTTTTACCACGCCTGAGCCAGTTGGCGTTATAACCGATTGCGTCAAAACCGGTTACTTGTTTAATCGCATTTACGCCTTCTTTGATAAACCGTTTTTCTTCTTCGTAAGGCATGGTATATTGTGTGCTCCAGCTCATTCCGTGTGCGGCAGCTTCGTGTCCGCGTTGCACAATTTCTTTAGCCAGTGCCGGATTTTTTAATACCGCCGTACCTACCATGTGCGAAGTAACTTTGATGCCGAGTTTATCCCAGTTGTCAAGCATGCGGGGAATACCTTCTTTATAACCATATTCATACCAGGTGGCGGCTGGTAAATCAATAAACCCTTTTTGTATATTTTGTGGAAAAGGACTTTCGGCATTATCGGGTTGCCCTCCTGCTTCAAATTGCATGGAAACCGAAACTACGAGTCTCGATCCATCCGCCCATTTTGTTTTTTTTGTTGTATTCATACTTTTGTTTTTTGATATTTCCGAAATCATGTCTGCCGGATTCATCATGCCGGCTATTCCCAATACACCCATTTGTTTGATGAAATTTCTTCTGGAACTCATGGTTTATTTCTTTAATAAGTTATCCAATGCCCAACCGTTGTATTGTATAAAATGGAGCAGTACAGCAAAAAATGCAACGTGTATTAGCTGTGACGGGAGTGCTTCCCAGTTTTCAATCATTGCTGTACCGAAGATCAAAGCCATCATGATGAGGGCAGCCAGAAATAAGGCAGGTTTGGTGAAGAGTCCTGCAATCAATAATATTCCTACCAGAAATTCGCCAAATGGCAAGGCGTAACTGAATGGAACGACCAGCACTTTGGGTAACATGGATTTATCAAAGCTACCCACCATCCAGTGGCTGAACATTGCCAACTTGGGTAAGCGCACCAATCCGTGACCAAACATACTTGCACCAATGGCAAGTCGTAAAATTAAATAAGTTGTTGTTTCCATATTTTATTTGTTTATGATTTATTTTACGATGCAAAGTTGACAATAATAAATAGAGTTCATTTGTATAATCATTGGATTTGTTTGTACATTTGCAACATGGAAATACGAAACTTACATCAGCCTTTTGAACTGGAACTACAGGAGTTACAAGACTATCAGGTAACCGAACATACCAATACTTTCTTTGAGATGGTATTTGTACTGGAGGGGAAAGGTGTTCAGATCATTAATAATCATCGTTTGCCTTATGCTGCCGACAAATTGTTTCTGATTTTTCCACAGGATTCGCACGATTTTGAGATTACGGCTACTACAAAATTTTTCTTTATCCGCTTTAATGACAGTTACCTGAAAACACAGGCTAAGGATTGGGTTCAGAAACTTGAATTCATATTTCATAATCACAATCATTTACCGGGATGTATTCTGAAGACGGTAACCGATAAACCGCTGGTCCGGTCGTTGGTGGAAGCGCTGATAAGAGAACATAATAATCACGATCCGCAACAGCAGGAGCTTATCAAGCAACTCATCAATACCATCATTACGGTTGCCGCAAGAAATATAACGCTCATTGCACCGGTACTTGCCGGCAAAGGACATGTGACCGATGCTGTTTCGATGCTTAATTACATTCACCGGAATATCTATCAGCCGGACGAACTTTCGACTCAAAAGCTTGCAAACTATTTTCATGTTTCGCCCACCTATATAAGCGAATATTTCAAGACTAAAACCGGACAAAGCATTCAGCAATACATTACTGCTTACCGGATGAAGTTGATAGAAACACGTCTTCGTTATACCGACATGCAGATAAATGAAATGGTGTATGAGTTTGGCTTTACCGATGCCAGTCATCTAAATAAGCAGTTCAAAAAATATTCAGGCATGAATCCGACCGAATACCGGAAGTCGGTAACTGGGGAATGAACCGGGTTTTTATATTCCCACCGACAAATTTATGGGTACAAATAACCGTGTTTTTCGTCTACTAACTAAGTTATCATGCCTAATTTTTTAATCGGATGAATCGTATAAAAACCTTTACACTGGCTGTTTTTGCCACACTTCTTTTTAACTCCGCTTTTGCCCAGAAGTCACTTCCTGTAACCGAACGAATCTATCTTTCCGGTCGTGGGTGCGATGATATGAAGCAATGGGATTTTTTCTGTACCGATGGCCGGAACGCCAATAAATGGACAAAAATCGGGGTGCCATCGTGCTGGGAATTACAGGGATTTGGCGAATTTCAATACGGTATGCGCTGGTATGGAAAAGCTTTTCCGGACGGGGTAGCCAAAGAAAAAGGCATGTACAAATATGAGTTTGACGTGCCCGAAAGCTGGAGGGGAAAACAGGTTTCGATTGTTTTCGAAGCATCAATGACCGATACAGAAGTAAAGATAAATGGTCAGAAGGCGGGTGAAATGCATCAGGGTGCTTTTTACCGCTTTTCGTATGATATTGCCCGTCGATTAAAATTCGGGAAAAAGAACCTGCTCGAAGTCACGGTAAGCAAAGAGAGCAGCAATGCCGGTGTGAATATGGCCGAACGCCGTGCTGATTACTGGAACTTCGGGGGTATTTTCCGCCCGGTTTTTCTGGAAGTAAAACCGGCTATCCATATTGCCCAGCTTTCTATCAATGCCACTGCGGATGGTGTGTTTAAAGCCAACTGTTACCTGAACCGTGCCATGGAAGGTGCCAGTTTGAAAACAGTTTTATTTGATAATAAAGGAAACAAAGTCGCAGAATCGGTTTCAGCCCTGAAAGCTGCAGCCGACTGGTCTGCTATTGAATTGTCGGTGAAGAACCCCAAACTGTGGACTGCCGAAACGCCTAACCGCTATAGCGCTCAGGTTTCGCTGCTTGCTGCAGATGGAACGGTTTTGTATCAGACTTCGGATAAGTTTGGTTTCAGAACTATTGAGGTGCACGAAAGCGATGGGTTGTATATCAACGGAGTGAAAGTGAATATCCGCGGAGTGAACCGGCATAGTTTCCGTCCGGAATCAGGCCGTACACTTTCCAAAGCTAAGAATATTGAAGATGTGCTGTTGATCAAAAGCATGAATATGAACGCCGTCCGGTTGTCGCATTATCCGGCCGATCCAGAATTTCTGGATGCCTGCGATTCACTCGGCTTGTATGTCGAAAATGAATTGGGTGGATGGCACGGGCATTACGATACGACCGTAGGTGTGAAACTGGTCAAAGAAATGGTGGAGCGTGATGTAAACCATCCTTGCGTAACCTGGTGGAGCAATGGCAACGAAGGCGGTTGGAACGATGAACTGAATGGTGAATTTCATAAATACGATGTTCAGAAACGTCCGGTTATTCACCCTCAGGGCAACTTTGGCGGTTTCGAAACCATGCACTACCGCTCGTATGGTGAAACACAGGATTATCTGCGTAAACCGCAGATTTTCATGCCCACAGAGTTTTTACACGGATTGTACGACGGAGGACTCGGGGCAGGATTGCAGGATTACTGGGATATGATGCGTCGTCATCCTCGTTTTGCCGGAGGCTTCTTGTGGGCGTTGGTCGACGAAGGGGTGAAGCGCGTGGATATGAACGGGTTTATTGACAATCAGGGAAACTGGGCCTGCGACGGCATTGTAGGACCGCATTACGAAAAAGAAGGCAGTTATTTCTCAGTCAAAGAAATCTGGTGCCCGGTACAGGTGCTCGAAAAATCAATTGATAAGAACTTTAATGGCATCTTTAGCCTTGAAAACCGGTATGATTTCCTGAATATAAACACTTGCCGCTTTGTATGGAAACAAGTAAAATTTCCAACAGCATCCGAAGAAAAAGGAACGGTGAAAGTTTTGAAACAAGGCGAAGTGAAAGGGGCTGAGATTGCAGCTCATGCTACTGGAAAGCTGAATCTGAATACTACGATTGATCCGCAGGCAGAAGCTTTCTTTCTGAGCGTTGTGGACTACCGTGGAGAAGAGCTCTGGCGTTGGTCGTTCCCGCTGACTGTTTCTGCGCAGACACAAAAAGCAGCAGCCGGTGCTACTCCCACAAGCGAAAAATCGGAAGATAAACTTGTGGTGTCGGCAGGAAAAAACAAATATACGTTCAGTGCTAAAGACGGTGAACTAAAGGCTGTATCCGTTGGTGGACGCGAAATCAGCTTTGCCAACGGTCCGCGGTTTATCGCCGCCCGTCGTGCCGATCGTTCGCTCGATCAGTTTTACAATCACGACGACGAACAGGCACATGCCAAAGAACGTACGTATACCGAATTTACCGAGGCGGCTGTTTTCAAAGGTTTTGATGTAAAACAAGCCGGCACGAACCTGATTGTTACGGCTAACTATAAGCTTGGCAATCTGGATAAAGCACAATGGACTATTGCTCCCGATGGAACGATGACACTGGATTACAGCTATAACTTTAGTGCAGTGGTTGACCTGATGGGCGTGAAATTCGATTATCCTGAGGAGAAAATGCAGCATAAACGTTGGTTGGGCAATGGCCCTTACCGCGTTTGGCAAAACCGTTTGCAAGGTCCGACCTACGATACATGGGAAAATGATTACAACGATCCTATTCCGGGCGAAACCTTTACGTATCCGGAGTTCAAAGGCTATTTTGCTAACGTAAGCTGGATGAACCTGAAAACCTCGGAAGGCGAAATCAGCATTGCCAACGAAACACCCGATTCGTACGTGGGTGTTTACGAACCTCGCGACGGACGTGATAAACTGCTTTACACCTTGCCAAAAAGCGGGATCTCCATTCTGAATGTTATTCCTGCCGTGCGCAATAAAGTAAACACAACCGACTTAATCGGACCTTCATCGCAACCTAAATGGGTGGATGGTGTGTATACCGGACGAATCGTGTTGAAATTTAAATAACCCCTAGCTCCTAAAGGGGAATTAAGTTAGTACCATTTCTTATCTTTGTTTTTAAAAAATATAATGATGTCTAAACTTAGAAACATACCTGACAAAAGTAACTTCTGTTCCCCTTTAGGGGTTAGGGGTTCTTTTTTGGGACTCTTCTTTCTTTTCTTATCTCTTTCCGTTTTTGCCCAATCTCCACTTTACAACCAGTTTGTTAATTCTCCTGCCGAGGCCAAACCCTGGACATTCTGGTATTGGATGCATGGGGCAGTCTCGAAAGAAGGGATCAAAGCCGATCTGAAAGCTATGCACGAGATTGGGTTGGGAGGAACATACCTGATGCCGATCCGGGGCGTAGAAGGAAGCACTTATCCAAAATCCGTTTCACAACTTACTCCCGAATGGTGGGAACTGGTGCGTTACAGCTTTCAGGTAGCTGATAGTCTGGGCTTGAAAATGGGGATGCACATTTCCGATGGTTTTGCACTGGCCGGTGGACCTTGGATTAAACCTGCGGAGTCCATGCAAAAAGTGGTTTTCTCCGATACCATTGTTCGGAGAGGAACTATCAAAAACCTGCAACTCCGCCAACCCGAAACCGTTCAGAATTATTACGAAGATATTGCTGTGTATGCGCTACCACTTTCTGAAGTTCCCTTTAGGGAATTTAGGGCTAGTATTAGTTCAAACAACCCGGATGATTTATTCCCCTTTTCCATTCCCGATAAAGATTTTAAAGCTACAAACCCCTGTTATATTCAATATGCTTATGAGAAGCCATTCACCTTGCGAACCATTGAAATAACACCTGCCGGAAACAATATTCAATCGCAACGCCTGGCGGTTTCGGTTAGCGATGATGGAGTAAACTTCCGGTTGATCAAACAACTTGTTCCCGCCCGGCAAGGTTGGCAAAACACGGGATTCAACACCACGTTCAGTGTGCCGGCCGTAACAGCACGTTATTTCCGGCTTTCGTGGACACCCGCCGGCAGCGAACCGGGCAGCGAAGACCTGGATGCTGCCAAATGGAAACCAACTTTGAAGATCAAAGCTATCAAACTGAGTTTCGAACCGCGGATCAATCAGTGGGAGGCTAAATCGGGAGTGGTTTGGCGTGTGGCAAATGAAACCACTGAACAGGAAGTTCCAACTGCCGGGTGTACACCCAAAGATAAAATTATCAACCTGACAGCTTTTGTCCGGGATGGCAAGCTGAACTGCAAATTGCCCAAAGGAAATTGGCGCATTTTGCGTATGGGGCATACTTCCACCGGCTCTACCAATGCTACTGCGGGAGGTGGAAAAGGACTGGAATGTGATAAATTCTCGGAAGCTGCCGTTCAAAAACAATTTGATAACTGGTTCGGGGCTGCTTTTGCCAAAACCGATCCGGCACTGGCTCATCGTGTATTGAAATTTATGCACATCGACAGTTGGGAATGTGGCAGCCAAAACTGGAGTCCTGCTTTTGCCGCCGAATTTCGTGCCCGTCGTGGATATGATTTAATGCCTTATCTGCCAGTATTGGCGGGTTATCCGGTGGAGAGTGCTACAGAATCGGAAAAGGTGCTGCGCGATGTTCGTACCACTATTTCGGATCTGGTTTCCGACGTCTTTTTCAAGGTAATGCAACACAATGCCGTTGCTTACGGTTGCCAGACTTCGGCCGAATGTGTTGCCCCTACGATGGTGACGGACGGATTGTTGCATTTCAACGAAGTGGACCGGCCGATGGGTGAGTTTTGGTTACGTAGCCCGACACACGATAAACCGAACGATATGCTTGATGCAATAAGCGGGGCGCATATCTATGGTAAAAATATTATTCAGTCCGAAAGCTTCACCCAGCTGCGTACCAACTGGGACGAAGACCCGGCTATGCTGAAACCGCTGTTGGATCGCAATTTTGCTTTGGGAATTAATAAGGTGTTCTTCCATGTTTTTGTGCATAACCCTTACATCGACAAAGCTCCGGGCACAACGCTCGACGGAATCGGACTGTATTTTCAGCGTGACCAGACCTGGTGGAAACAGGGTAAGGCATTTGTGGATTATGTAACACGCTGTCAGGCTTTGCTGCAATATGGTCATCCAGTTGCCGACATTGCTGTGTTTACAGGCGAAGAAGTGCCCCGCCGTGCTTTTACTCCCGATCGTTTGGTGCCTTTTCTTCCCGGGATAATTGGCAAAGAACGTGTGGAAGCAGAACAAAAACGATTGGCTAATGTGGGTCAGCCCATGCGCGAAATGCCTGCCGGGGTTTCCAATTCGGCCAATAGTTTCACGCTCAACAATTGGGTGAATCCATTAAACGGTTATGCCTACGATTCTTTCAATAAAGACGCTTTGTTGCGTTTGGCCAAGGTGGAAGATGGTAGGATGATCGTGCCTGGTGGCGCTTCATACAAGGTGTTGGTAGTACCAGCTCAGCATCCGATGAATCCTGATGGAAAAGCTTATTCGAAGGAAGTGCAGGACAAAATTGCCGAATTGAAAAAGGCGGGAGTCATTGTACCGGAACTGCCTTACCAATCCGATGATTTCTCGGCACTAGGGTTAGAACGGGATGTCATTGCTCCGAAAAATCTGGCCTGGACACATCGTCAGGATGAGAAAGCTGATATTTATTTTATATCCAATCAGGAAAGTATGCCCGGAACGGTGGATGTTTCATTCCGCATTTCGGGAAAAACACCCCGTATACCGAATCCGGTTACTGCCGAAATCAGCAGCCCCGAACAGTGGAACGTGAAAGGCAACCGAACGGAACTGAAGCTTTCGCTGGATGCCAATCAATCGGTTTTTGTGGTGTTTGAGAAAGACGGGAACCTGAATAAACCCGAAGTCGGTCCAGCAAAAACAGCTTCTGCTTCTCCTCTGCTAACCTACAACTGGAATGTCCTGTTTGCGAGTAATAAACAAACTGTCAGTACCGACAAGCTGTTTGACTGGAGTAAAAGCGAAAATCCATTGGTAAGATATTATTCGGGAACGGCTGTTTACCAAACCACTTTCAAGTGGAATGGAACAGCTCAACCAACATATCTGAATCTGGGCAAAGTTGCTAACCTGGCTACTGTTCGTATCAATGGCATTGACTGTGGAACCGTCTGGACGGCACCTTACGAACTTAATATTACCCAAGCATTGAAAAAAGGAAACAACACACTCGAAATAGAAGTCTGCAATACCTGGGCCAATGCGATAAACGGTTCCGATAAAGGAACGCCGCCATTTCCCGGTATCTGGACAGACGGTAAATACCGTTTAAAGGAAGATAAGCTGCTTGAATCAGGCTTAATCGGGCCGTTGATGATTATACAAAAATAAAAACATACATAATTATATGAATCGAATTAAACTAACCACCATTCTTCTCTTTATGTTGATCTTGGCTCACGCTGAAATCAAACTTCCCGCTATTTTTTCTGACAACATGCTGTTGCAACAAAATACTCAGGTAAATCTTTGGGGAAAAGCAGAGGCCAACAAGCCTGTTAGTATCAAAGCTTCGTGGAGTAAAGTTGCGATCAAAACCACAGCTGATGCCAATGGAAACTGGAAAGCCAAATTAGCTACCCCAAAAGCAGATGGCAAGACATACACATTGACTTTGAGCGATGGGAAATCATTGACTCTGAATAATCTTATTTTAGGAGAACTGTGGCTTTGTTCCGGTCAGAGCAATATGGAAATGCCTATGAAGGGTTTTAAAAACCAGGGCGTGGAAGGAGCCAATATGGATATTCTGAAAAGCACGAATCCGAACCTGCGCTTATTCACTGTAAAGCGTAACTCTACTATTCAGGCACAAACCGATGTGACCGGACAATGGCAGGAAGCTTCGCCAGAAACGGTAAAAGAGTTCAGTGCAACGGGTTATTATTTCGGACGGTTGCTGAATCAGACACTCCAAGTTCCGGTAGGATTAGTGCTTAGTTCGTGGGGCGGTTCCAGCGTGGAAGCCTGGATGACCGAAGATATGTTGCGCGCATTCCCGTCGGTAAAAATTCCGAAAAAAGAGGCTGACGTAAAAGAGAAAAACCGCACACCGACCACGCTTTATCAGGCCATGATTAATCCGATTGTGGGGCTAACCCTCAAAGGCGTGATCTGGTACCAAGGTGAAACGAACTACGATCGTGCCGATTCCTACGCTGCAATGTTCAGCAACATGGTAGCCGGATGGCGGAAGAATTGGGCTCAAGCCGATACGATTTCCTTCTATTATTGTCAGATTGCACCTTACGATTATTCGCTTATTACCGAAAAAGGCAAAGAAGTCATTAATTCTGCTTATCTTCGTGAGGCACAAATGAAAGCCGAAGCAATGATCCCTAAATCGGGCATGGCAGTGTTGATGGATGCTGGTTATAAGGGTGGCATTCATCCTCCAAAGAAGCAAATCCCCGGTGAGCGTCTGGCTTTGTTGGCATTGACAAAAACGTACGGGTTGAAAGGTGTGGCTTCTGAAAGCCCGGTGTATAAAAACAACGAGATACAGGGTGATACGGTGATCGTCAATTTCGATCGTGCACCCATGTGGATATCGGCTAATAATTTTGAATCGAAACTGTTTACGGTTGCCGGTGCCGATAAGGTTTTTCATCCGGCTAAAGCCTGGATTGTGCGTAGCAAGATGTACGTAAAAAGTGAAGATGTGAAGAAACCGCTAGCGGTGCGTTACGCTTTTGAAAACTATGCAGAAGGCGATTTGTTCAGTACCGAAGGCCTGCCGGTATCAAGCTTCAGAAGTGATAATTGGTAGAGGAACGTCCACCCCTAACCCCTAAAGGGGAATTTGATTACCCCGATTTATTTTGAAATTTTCATTCTATGATTAAAAGAAATATACGAAACAGAGCTAACTTAGTTCCCCTTCAGGGGCTAGGGGTAAATTCCCCTTTAGGGGTTAGGGGTCTTATTCTTTTATTGTTGTTAGTATGTTCTTCTGCTTTTGCTGCCGAACCCGATTTCACGTGGACTTCACCCTCGCATAATTCTTCCGGATCCATGCCGTGTGGTGGCGGCGATGTGGGTATGAACGTATGGGTGGAGAATGGTGATGTGTTGTTTTATGTAAGCAGGAGCGGGGCTTTCGATGAAAACAATACCCTGCTTAAACAGGGCCGGTTTCGGGTGCGGCTTTCGCCCAATCCGTTCCTCAATGGTGCCGGTTTTAGGCAGGAATTGAAACTGAACGACGGTTATGTACAAATCTCGGCCAATGGAACTACCGTGCAGCTTTGGGCGGATGTTTTCAAACCGATTATTCATCTTGAAATTAAAAGTGGAAAAAATATTTCTTCCGAAGTACGTTACGAAAGCTGGCGGTATGCCGACCGGTTGATTCGTAAAAATGAGGGCCAGCAAAACTCCTATAAATGGGCTGTTCCAAATGGTATGGTGACCCTGAAAGATTCCATCATGGCAGCCGGAAATACGGTTACTTTCTTTCACCGAAATCCAGTTCAAACGGTTTTTGATATTACCGTTGCACAGCAGGGTCTGGAAAGCGTAAAAGCACAACTTTATAACCCCATTGCCAACCTGACTTCGGGAGGTAAAATGTGGGGCGGCAACCTTGCTTTTTCCAGAGTGGAAAAAGGACTATACGCAGGAACGGACTATCAGGCCTGGGTTTTTAAAAGTCAAAAACCAACTACGAATCAAACTGTGAACATTGCCCTGGAAGTGTCGCAATCAGAAAACATATCAGATTGGCACAAAGCACTGAACCACACGATTGCTGCAATAAACCTCAAAACCGACCGCAAGCAAACTACCGGTTGGTGGAATGCCTTTTGGAACCGCAGTTTTATTCATACCGACGGTGAAACCGCTGATTTATCCCGGAACTATACGTTGTTCCGTTACATGCTGGGCTGCAATGCCCACAGCCAGTGGCCAACGCGTTTCAATGGCGGGCTGTTTACTTTCGATCCGGTTTTTGTGGATTCAACGCTGGCCTTTACGCCCGATTATCGCAGATGGGGTGGTGGAACTTTCACGGCACAAAACCAACGGCTTGTGTACTGGTCCATGCTTAAAAGCGGTGATGCCGACTTAATGATTCCGCAGTTTGACTTTTACAACCGTATTTTGAAAAATGCGGAACTCCGCTCGAAAACCTATTGGGGGCATGGTGGAGCTTGTTTTACCGAGCAGCTCGAAAACTTCGGCTTACCCAACCCAAGTGAATATGGCTGGAAGCGTCCGGATTATGTTGACAAAGGAGTGGAATATAATGCCTGGCTTGAATACACCTGGGACACGGTTCTGGAGTTTTGCCAAATGATATTGGAGACAAAAAGCTATGCCAATGCCGATATTTCCCGATACAAACCGTTGATCGAAAGCTGTGTTCGATTTTTTGATGAGCATTATCGCTATTTGGTGCAACACCGGGGACGCAAAACGCTTGACGGCGACGGGAAATTGATTTTATTCCCGGCTTCGGCTTGCGAAACTTACAAAATGGCCAATAATCCTTCAACAACAATTGCTGCATTACATACTGTGCTGAAGGCTTTGGGCAATGATTCCCTGCTGAAAACGATTCCAGAAATTCCGTTACGAACTCTCCAGGGAAAGACGATGATTGCACCCGCCAAAACCTGGGAACGCGTGAATAATGTGGAAAGTCCACAACTGTATCCCGTTTTTCCGTGGAGAATTTACGGAGTGGGGCGAGATAGTTTGCAAATTGCCCGCAATACGTATTTCAACGACCCGGATGCATTGAAATTCCGTAGCCATGTGGGTTGGAAACAGGATAATATTTTCGCAGCTTGCCTGGGTTTGACTGATGAAGCCAAACGCCTGAATAAACTCAAACTGGCGAATGGTCCGTATCGGTTCCCTGCCTTTTGGGGCCCGGGTTTCGACTGGAGTCCCGACCACAACTGGGGTGGAAGCGGTATGATCGGCATGCAGGAAATGTTGTTGCAAACCACCGACGACGGAAAGATACTCCTTTTCCCGGCTTGGCCGCGTGAGTGGAACGTGCACTTTAAATTGCATGCTCCGAAAAACACCACGGTGGAGGCTGAGCTGAGAGATGGAAAATTAAAGATTCTTTCTGTTGTTCCGGAAAATCGGAAACAGGATGTGTTGGTTATGTTGCAATAATTCATTTAATGTTTAATTTTGCCGGACTTTAGTAACTTCAAACTTTGTAAAACCGGTTTTCATGTATCCAACCTTTATAAATCACATCCGTCGATACATTAATCTCTACGACAATGAAATTTCTGTCCTTTGCAAATACATAAAACCGGTTCATTTAAAGAAAAAGGAATTTCTGTTGCAAGAAGGTCAAACCTGCCGGTCATTGTATTTTGTGGAAAAGGGCTGTTTGCGAATGTTTTTTGTGGATGTGAAAAGTGCGGAACGCATTACGCAGTTTGCGTTGGATAGTTGGTGGATTGCCGATTATTTTAGTTTTATGGACAATAAGCCTTCGGAATATTTCATTCAGTCCATTGAAAAATCGGAGGTGCTGGCGATAGACCGGTTGGTTTTCGATGAATTGCTTCGGGAATTGCCCCAAATGGAACGTTATTTCCGGATGGTGATGCAAAAAGCAGTGGCTGCGTCGCAACTCCGTATCAAATATATGTTTGAGATGACAAAAGAAGAATTTTACCTGCACTTCACCACTTCATTTCCCGAATTTGCCCAGCGGGTACCTCAATACATGATTGCATCTTATCTTAACCTGACTCCCGAATACGTGAGCGAACTTCGGAAAAAGAAGTCTTAAACTCACTTTCTTAAACCAGCTTAATTTTCATATCGCTAGTTGTTCTTAATTTTGCATTGGAAAATAACTATAAAACATGGCAAATATGAAACGGGTCTGCTTGCGGCAGGTGGGTTTCATATAACCTTAAAAACAATTATTATCGTATGAAAGAGAACAAATTGCCCGAAAAGTTTTTTGAAGTGCTTCAGCACGAAGGTGTAGTTTCAATTGTGTCGTGGGGAGTCGTTCCACATGTGGTGAATACCTGGAACTCTTATTTGGTCGTGACGGATGATGGCCGCATACTGATTCCCGCTTACGGAATGCGCAAAACAGAGAAAAATGTCCTGGCCGACAATCGCGTTAAAATAGCCTTGGGAAGTAAAGAAGTGGTTGGCTACAGAGACTATCAGGGCTCCGGATTGGTAATTGATGGTACTGCAAAATACCTTGAATCGGGAGCTGATTATGATATGATGAAAGAAAAGTTCTCATTCCTGACACGGGTGGTGGAAGTTACTGTTACTTCGGCAAAGCAAACAATATAACGGTTGCTGTAAGACTTAAAAATCTCCAATATTTCAAATTTGAAATGTTGGAGATTTTTTGTTTGAGTCATCTTGTTTGTTTTTCCGGTTATCTTTCCGTAAATTTAGCCTTTAGCGGTTACATTTTACCCTCAACAAACGTCTAATTCTACGTGTCTGACTGGTATATCTATTATTTTGTAAAGACTTAAATGTTCTAAGACGTAATAAAATGGCACAAGGGACGGAATAAATGTCTTAAAGACAGGACAAAATGCTTCAAGAGCATACAGAAACGTATCAAGAACAGGACGAAATGCTCTAAGGACAGGACGGAATACGTCAAGGATAGGACGAAATGCTTCAAGAGCAAGACGAAATGTTTCGACGGCAGGAATCAACAGAAAAAATAAAATAGCAACATAATCATGAAACCCAAACACCTTTTCATTCTTACATTTCTTTGTTTCTTTATTTTACCTTTGGCAACAGCTCAAACTTCCGTTGCCGGATTTTTCCCTTTGGCAGGCAGCGGCAGGCAAGTATATAATTTCAACACAGGTTGGCGTTTTCACCGGGGCGACGTGAAAAATGCAGAGAAAACTGATCTGGATGATGCAGGCTGGGAAGTGGTGGCCGTACCTCACACGGTGGAGTTGATGCCAGCCGAAGCCAGCGGATGCCGCAATTACCAGGGAATTGCTTGGTACAGGAAGCGTTTTGTGGTGCCTGCCGGAAGCAGAGGCATGGATGTGTCGATACATTTTGAAGCCATTATGGGGAAGCAAAAAATCTATCTCAATGGCAAACTGGTAAAGGAGCATCTGGGCGGTTATTTGCCTATTACAATTGATCTGACAGCCCAGGGCATTAAGCCGGGCGAAACTTGCCAACTGGCTGTGATGGTCGATAACAGCGATGACAAAACTTTCCCTCCCGGAAAATCCCAAATGACCCTGGATTTTGCTTATCACGGTGGTATGTATCGTGACGTGTGGATGATTTGCAAAAATAAAGTTGCTATTACCGATGCTGTTGAAGCCGGAAAAACTGCCGGTGGCGGTGTATTTGTGCATTATGATCATATCAGTGCCAAAAGTGCCGGTGTGTTTGTAAATACAGAAGTGAAAAACAACGATTCGAAAGCCAAAACGATCAAGTTGGAAACTACATTGACTGATATGTCCGAAAAAATAATCAAGAAAATAGATTCCAATATTACACTCAAAGCAGGCGAATCAAAAACTGTTTATCAACAAACAACGATAAGCAATCCAACCCTTTGGTCGCCCGAAACGCCCAACTTGTACCGGGTAAACCTATTGGTAAAAGACGGGAAGGTGGCTTTGGATGGTGGAACGGTTCGCATTGGAATACGCAAAGCCGAGTTCCGGGGCAAGGATGGCTTCTACCTGAACGGTAGACCCTACGGGCAACTGATTGGCGGCAACCGTCATCAGGATTTTGCCTATGTGGGCAATGCTGTGCCAAACTCGCAGCAATGGCGCGATGTAAAACGGCTGCGCGATGCCGGCTGCGTCATTATCCGCACAGCGCATTACCCGCAAGACCCGGCTTTTATGGATGCTTGCGACGAACTGGGCATGTTTATCATTGTGGCTACTCCGGGCTGGCAGTTCTGGAACAAAGATCCAAAGTTTGAACAGGCGGTGTATGAAAATACCCGTAATCTGATTCGTCGTGACCGCAATCATACTTCGGTATTGCTGTGGGAACCTATTCTGAACGAAACCCGTTTCCCGAAAGACTTTTCGTTGAACTCACTCAAAATTACGAAAGATGAATTCCCCTATCCGGGTGCGCCGGGTGCTGCCGCCGACTTGCATTCGGAAGGTGTGGCCGAAAATTACGATGTAGTGTATGGATGGCCAACCGACGAGGGCAAAGCCAAACAATGCATTTTCACCCGCGAGTTTGGCGAAAATGTAGACGATTGGTACGCGCATAACAATAACAACCGAGCCAGCCGCAGTTGGGGCGAGCGTCCCATGGCCGTGCAAGCCATGTCGTTGGCTAAATCGTACGACGAAATGTTTCACACTACCGGGCAGTTTATCGGTGGTGCGCAGTGGCATCCATTCGATCATCAGCGCGGTTACCATCCCGATCCATATTGGGGCGGTATCTTTGATGCATTTCGTCAGCCAAAATACGCTTATTACATGTTCAAAAGTCAGGTAAACCCCAATGTGAATGTGCCCAATGTGGAAAGCGGACCAATGGTGTATGTAATGAATGAAATGACAGCATTTTCTGAGCCGAATGTGACTGTTTTCAGCAATTGCGACTCGGTGCGGCTGACTGCTTACGAAGGTAAATCGTGGACAAAGCCTGTATTGCACCAAAAGGGAAATATGCCTTATGCTCCGGTTACTTTCGAAAATGTATTCGACTTTTGGGAAGCGCGTGAATACAGTTATAAACAGAAAAACTGGCAAAAAGTGAGCCTCTTGGTTGAGGGAATTATCGGTGGAAAAGTGGTTTGCAGCGAGAAAAAAATGCCTTCGCGCCGTTCTACCAAAATCCGTTTGACAGTAGATGCGTTGGGTAAACAGTTGGTTGCGGACGGATCGGACTTTGTGGTGGTGGTAGCCGAAGTTACCGACGACAACGGCAACGTGCGCCGGCTGGCAAAAGACAATATTGTGTTCAGCGTGGAAGGCGAAGGCGAAATTATCGGCGACCAAACGATTGGTGCCAATCCGCGGGCAGTGGAGTGGGGAAGTGCCCCGGTACTGATCCGTTCTACCACCAAAGCCGGTAAGATAAAAGTAAAAGCACACGTCCAATTCGAAGGAACGCAAGCCCCAACGGCTGCCGAAATTGAATTGGAAAGCGTACCGGCTTCGTTTTTGTTTTGTAGTATGGATGAAAAACAGGTAAAAGGGAAAAAGGCCGCTGTTTCGCAAAAAGATATCAAACAACTTACTGATGCAGAAAAACAAAAACTGCTTGATGAGGTGGAAAAACAACAAACTGAGTTTGGGGAGAAGAAATAAATTTTGAACCCTTTGCCCTTCGGGCGCTTCCCTTAAAAGGGAAGATCTCGGAGTTTACAATTTCTCTGATAAATAAAATTCCTAAAATAAACCAGTTCTTTAAACTTAGCAAATTCTCGCATTTCGAGTTGTCCCCTTTTTAAGGGGCGAGCGTAGTGGAGGGGCTTGAAATAATAAACAAATGAAATCAATTAAACTTTCTTTTCTGCTCAGTTTAGCACTGGTGGTTAGCTCCGGCCTTTCGGCCAAAGTTATTCTTCCAAAAGTTATCGGTCACAATATGGTGCTTCAGCGCAATAAGCCGGTGCCCGTATGGGGAACAGCCGACCGGGGCGAAAAAGTAACCGTTAGCTTTGCCGGACAAACAAAAACCACCGTGGCCGGCGATTCGGGCAAGTGGATGGTAAAACTCTCGCCAATGAAAGCTTCGGAGGAGGCACGCGAAATGGTCATTACCGGTAAAAATACCATTGTGCTGAAAAATATCCTGGTGGGCGAAGTGTGGCTTTGCTCCGGGCAGTCGAACATGGAATACGCCATGCGCAAAAACAGCAAGCTGCAAAATACCGTGCGGGGTGCGCATCCGGCCGAAGACGATCTGCTGACTGCCAGCAATCCGAATATCCGCCTTTTTCTGGTGCGACGGAAATACATGTCGCCCGACTCTACACATGCCGGTTGGAATGCTGCTGTGGCTACGGAAGCTTCGCTGAAAGATTTTTCGGCTGTAGGTTATTTCTACGCCAAAGAATTGTATGCCAAGCTGCATGTTCCCATTGGAATGATCTCTTCGGCTGTGCCCGGCAGCCGGATAGAGCCCTGGATTGAAGCGGATAAAATGAATGTTTCTCCCAAAATGAAAGATGGCAGCGTGTTGAAAACTCTTTCGGCAGATGGCGGTGACCCGGGCAAGTTTTATACCACCATGATTCAACCGCTGATTCCTTTCGCACTGAAAGGTTTTCTTTGGTATCAGGGCGAATCGGCCTGTTTCCTGAACGAAACGGTTCGTTATGCTTACAAGCAGAAAGCGCTCATGGAGAGTTGGCGCAGCGATTGGAACGAACCAAATGCTCCGTTTTATTTCGTGCAAATTGCACCCTATACCTATTCGGGAGCCAAAGATGTTCGTCCGCATACGGTTGAGAATCTTCCTGAATTCTGGGAATCACAAGCTTTATTGCTTAAACTTCCGGAAACGGGTATGGTTACCATTACCGACCTTGTCGACAGTATTGTTGATTTGCATCCGGGTTACAAATGGGAAGTAGGCCGGCGATTAAGCTTGTTGGCATTGAATAAAACCTATGGAATGAAGAATGTGGTTTGTTTCGGACCCAGTTATAAATCGATGAAGATTGCAGGTAATGCCATCGAAGTTACATTTGATCATACGGGCAATGGGTTGATAAGCCGGGATGGAAAAGCGCTTACCTGGTTCAGTGTTGCCGGAGCTGAAGGAAAATTCTACCCGGCAACTGCCGAAATCAAAGGCAATAAAGTGATTGTTTCCTCACCGGATGTTCCTCAGCCTGTAAATGTGCGTTTTGCCTGGAACGAGGCTGCACAATCTAATTTTATAAATCAGGAAGGACTTCCGGCAGTTCCATTTCGGAGTGATAATCCCTGGGAAAAATTATTCAGATAGAATCATTGTAAACTGTTCAATGTCATTTATCTTTGTGTAGTCAAAAAACACATTGCTTTTCAAGTCGTTAATCCATGAAAAAATCGCCTCTTCTATTTTTCGTATTGTTTGTTGCTTTTCAATCAGTTTTTGCCGGTAAAAACATGATTGTAAAAGATTATTCCATTGAAAACGGACTGCCGCACAATACGGTTTTCTGCGCGTTGAAAGATGCCGATGGCTTTATGTGGTTTGGCACCTGGTACGGGCTAACCAGCTTTGATGGTGTCAAGTTCAAAAGCTACAACAGTCGTGGCGATTACAATACCGATATTCCACCTCATAAACTGCAAACTATTGTTGAAGCAAAAGATGGCAATTTATGGGTTAAAACCATCGATCACAAATTGTATCTTTTTGATAAGCGGAAAGAGCTTTTTTACGATGTATTCAATGAAATCAAGAAAAAATATTCCGTAAGTCCCAAAATCATCAAGATCCAGAAAATGGAATCGGGTGATTTGCTGCTTCTCACCAAGAACAAAGATTTGCTGAAAGCTTCGTCGAAAGGTAATGGCAAACTGGATGTTAGTTTGTTGTATGATTCGCAGAGCAAACGTGAACATAAGTTGACGAATAATCTGCTGGTGGAAGATGCGAATACGCTCAACTGGATTGGGATTGATTTTAAGATAATCTCTTGCCAGAAAGGACCGGCTCTCCGGTCAAAACCTTCCGACTTTGTGCTTCGTAAAATAAGCCTGGATGCCGGGCAAGAGTTTTCGTGTGCTTATTGCTATGGAAAAATACTGTGGGTGGGCGATAGCAAGGGAAATCTTTTCAAAATTAATTATTCCGACGGAAGTGTAAATAAAATAGCTGTATTTCATGGTGCAGGGGCAATACAAAATATAATTTGTCTGAATGGCAAAAATTTGCTTGTTTCTGTGGCTAATAAAGGTGTTTTCGAACTCGATGAACGAACCCTGAACAGCATAAAGGTTGTTGCGCTTTCGGGAAATGATTTGGTTACGAACACTTATATAGACAGTTACGACAAAGTTTGGTTTGAAATAAACCAGTCTTCGTTAATTTATTACGATCCGTTTAACCGCCTGAGCAAACGAATCGTTTTTCCTGCCGGGAAAGTAAATAAATCCATCAAAATTCAGGATGGCAAGGAGCTGGGGATGTTTATCCTCACAACCTCCGGTGAATCTGTTTGGTTCGACCGGTCGACACTGGCTCTTTCCAACTTAAACGAACAGGCCGAATTCAATCAGAATGGGGAAAAGAAAACCTTTTTTGATATTTTGCTGGACAAAGATAATGTCCTGTGGCTGACTTCTACAGCCAATGGAATTTGTAGGGTGAGCTTTCCTAAACAGCAGTTTAGCCTGTTCCACTTGCCTGTTGCTAATGCGTCCGCTGTAACTGATTATGCAATAAAAACAATGGCTCAAACCCGGAATGGCGACATTTGGGTGGCATCCCGTAACTCAGAAGTGTATCGGCTCGATAAAAATGGTACACTAAAACAAACTTATAGCGATAAAAATTACAATATCGGAAATGTGTATCACATCATGGAAGACAGCAAAGGTAATTTGTGGTTTTCTACCAAAGGGGATGGATTGGTGCGTGCCGAGCGGAATCCTTCTTCCCCGTTGGGTTTCAACTTCACCCGTTATGTTTACAACGAACATAATCCCGCTTCATTAGCTGGAAACGAAGTGTATTATACTTACGAAGACAGCCGTCACCGTATATGGGTGGCCTTGTTTGGTGGTGGGTTGAATCTGGTGACAATGCAAAATGGTACGGTCAGTTTTAAAAATAAATTCAACAGCTTTGTACATTATCCAAAATTCGGGTTGTACATGGAAATCCGGAATATCACCGAAGATAAGGAAGGCCGTATTTGGGTTGGAACCAGCGATGGGTTGATGTCGTTCGACAGTAATTTTGCCAGCCCGGAGAAAATAGATTTTGAAATTTACCGGAATGAAGCTTTAGGGTCAAACATTTCGGACAATGATATCTACGTTTTGTATAAAGATGCTTCGTCCCAGATTTGGATCAGCGTATTTGGAGGCGGATTAAACAAGTTGGTTAGATACGACCGGCAGTCAAAACGGCCTGAATTTAAATCGTATAGTTTGAAGGAAGGATTGAATAGCGACGTTATTCTGTCGATCATTGAAGATAATCAAAATGCCCTTTGGCTTGCTACCGAGCATGCTTTGTCCCGGTTTGATAAAACAAAAGAAACGTTTCGTAATTTCGACCATTACGATGGATTCTTTAATGTTCAAATGGAAGAAGAAAGTGCTATAAAATTAAATTCCGGCGAGTTGTGGTTTGGTAACCGTAAAGGGATTCTTTCATTCAATCCGCAAAAGATTGAAACTTACAAGAATGATTATAAAACATTTATAGTTGATTTTCTGGTGTCCAACCGCGAATTGAACAGCTTTAAAGACGATCCGATTCTCCGGGAATCCATTCGATATGCCAATTCCATTACGCTTAAACACACACAATCAACTTTTGTAATTGAATTTGCAGCCCTGAATTATCAAAATCAAAACAGGGTTTCATATAAATATATTCTCGAAGGTTTTGAGGATGAATGGCATTTTAATGCCCGTAACCGCATTGCCTCTTATCCGAATGTTCCTCCGGGCAAGTATTTGTTTCGTGTTCAGGCTATAGATGAGGCTAACACGCAGTTGAAATCGGAAAAAACGCTCGAAATAATTGTGTTGCCTCCCTGGTGGTTGACCTGGTGGGCAAAAACTTTCTATTTTATTTTGGCTTTAGCACTCATTTATGTTTCGATAAAAGGCGTATTGTTTTACATCAGCATGCGGAATGAAATGTATATTGAGCAACGGGTGTCTGAAATGAAAATCAAGTTTTTCACCAATATCTCGCACGAACTCAGAACACCGCTAACGCTTATCATGGGGCCTATCCAGGAACTGAAACAAAAACAACAATTGACCGATAAGGGATTGCAATATGTGTCGATGATTGAAAAAAATGCCAGTCAAATGTTGCAGTTGGTCAATCAGATCCTTGATTTCAGAAAGATTCAGAATGGAAAGATGGTACTTCATGTTTCGCAATGCGAACTGAATGAGTTGGTCGATTCTTTTCACAAAGAATTTAGCGTAATGGCAGAAGAAAAAGAAATCAGTTTTATGTTCCATCTGACTGACGAGGAAATTCCGTTGTGGGCCGATAAAGAAAAAATTGAAATTGTGGTTCGTAACCTGTTGTCCAACGCCTTTAAATTCACACAATCGGGCGGAAGCATTTATGTTACCACCGGATTTTCGGATGACCGCCAACATTGCTTTGTGAGGATCGAAGATACCGGAATTGGCATTGCCCAGAATAAAATTGCCGAGATTTTTGAACGGTTCTTTCAGGGTGAAAATTCAAAGAACACCTATTATCCCGGAACCGGAATTGGGCTGGCACTGTCGAAAGAGATTGTCACCTTGCATCATGGCGCCATTCATGTAGAAAGCAAACCGGAACAAGGATCGGTTTTCACGGTGGACTTATTGTTGGGCAAAAATCATTACAACCCTTCTGACGTAAATTTTTATGTGGGCGATACTGTGAGCGAAATTGAAGGGGAAGTTGTTGAAAATGATGGGTTGGAAGAAGAGCTTGACAACGAACCGGATGACACTAAAAATGATCTTCCAACGCTGCTGGTAGTGGAAGATAACAAGGATTTGTGTAATCTGCTTCGTTTGCAACTGGATGATAAATACAAGGTTTACATGGCAGGAAATGGTGTGGAAGGGTTGAAAAAAGTAAACCTGTATCACCCCGATATTGTGGTTACCGACCAGATGATGCCTGAGATGACCGGTACAGAAATGTTACAACAGATGCGGAATGATTTCCAAATCAGTCATATTCCGGTAATTATTCTGACGGCCAAAAATGATGATGAAGCCAAAATAAAGGCCATCAGCATGGGAGCCAACGCTTATATTACGAAACCTTTCAACAAAGAATACCTGGTTGCCCGCATCGAGCAATTGCTTAGCGACCGGAAAGTGTTCCGGGATAAAATCTGGAAACAGGAAAAACCCGAGACTGCAAACGAACAAGATATTTATGAAAATTACCTGGTTCAAAAGGATATTCAATTCCTTGAAAAAATCCATCAGGTAATAGAAGAAAATATCGATAACAGCGATTTTAATATTGATTCCATTGCCGATAATTTAGGCATCAGCCGTTCGGCCTTTTTCAAGAAACTAAAAAGCTTGACCGGTTTGGCACCGGTTGATACGATAAAAGAAATCCGTTTAACGAAATCACTGGAGCTCCTGAAAAATACAGACCTGACCATTTCCGAAATAGCATTTGCTGTTGGTTTTAAGGAAGCCGGTTATTACGGAAAATGTTTCCGCAAGAAATACGGGCAAACTCCGACGGAATATATGAATAAATACAAGAAAAAGTGATTTTGCTGATTACAAAAGGGTTTCTCATTCGTTTTTATTAAAAACAGTAATTACTAATAATTAAAATCGAATGAAAAAAGTTTTATCGATATTGGCCTTCAGCACCTGTGTTGGTTCTCTTTGTGCCCAATATCCAATTATTCCTGACTCAGTAAAAGTGCGGGTTGCCCGTCAGGAGGCTGAGATAAATCGTAAATCGGATTTAGCCTGGCAGAAAGCCTTCCCAATCGTTCAAAATGAAGAAAAAGCAGGTCGTCCGTATAAACCCTGGGCCTCGAAGCCGGAAGATTTGCTAAAGGCTCAGATTCCCGCTTTCCCCGGAGCTTTTGGGGGTGGCGAATTTACTCCCGGCGGACGTGGAGGGAAAGTTATTGCAGTCACTTCATTGGCCGATTTTGGTCCCGGAACACTTCGCGAAGCTTGTGAAACCGGTGGTGCTCGTATTGTTGTCTTTAATGTTGCTGGAATTATCCGGTTATCTACCCCTATTCATGTTCGTGCCCCCTATATCACCATTGCCGGACAAACTGCCCCCGGCGATGGGATTTGCGTAACAGGATCTTCTTTCCTGATAGACACCCACGATGTGGTATTGCGCCATCTTCGTTTCCGGCGTGGAGCGCAGGATGTGGGTTTCCGCGATGATGCGGTGGGTGGAAATCCTGTTGGAAACATCATGATTGACCATGTATCCGCCAGTTGGGGATTGGATGAAAACATGTCAATTTATCGTCATGTTTACGATCGTAATGCTACCGGGAAGGGCGAAAAACTGCCGACAGTCAATGTGACTATCCAGAATTCCATTTTCTCGGAAGGTTTGGATGCTTATAATCATGCTTTTGGTTCTACCATTGGCGGGCACAATTCCATGTTTTATCAAAACCTTTGGGCTTCCAATATCAGCCGCAATTGTTCGGTAGGTATGGATGGAGGTTTTAATTTCGTCAACAATGTAGTTTATAACTGGTGGAACAGATCGGTTGATGGCGGTGACCATAACAGCTTCTATAATATTATCAACAATTACTTTAAACCGGGACCCATCACACCACTTGATAAACCGATTTCGTACCGTTTGCTGAAACCCGAAGCCGGACGTGATAAGAGTCGCCCGGTTTCATTTGGTAAAGCGTACGTTGCCGGAAATATCGTTGAAGGAAATAAAAAAGTAACTGCCGACAACTGGGATGGAGGTGTACAGTTGGCCGACGAATATAAACTGGCTGATTTTGTAAAAGATATCAAGGTAGATAAAGCTTTTGATATGCCGGTTGTTGATATTCAAGACACCAAAAAAGCATATAACTTTGTATTGGAAAATGCCGGTGCCACGTTCCCTAAACGCGATGCGGTGGATACGCGGGTGGTAAAAACCGTAGTTACGGGCAAAGCCATTTATGTACAGGATGCTCCATTGTTTATTCCTAAATATGTAAAACGCCGGTTGCCGGCCGATTCATACAAGCAGGGAATTATTACCGATATCCGTCAGGTAGGCGGACTTCCGGAGTACAAAGGCCGTCCGGTTGTTGATTCTGATGGTGATGGTATGCCCGATGCCTGGGAGAAAGCCAACGGTTTGAATCCAAACGATCCAACGGATGCGGTGAAAGATTGCAATGGTGATGGTTATACAAACATTGAAAAATACATCAATGGCATGGATACCAAAAAGAAAATAGACTGGAAGAACCCGAAGAATAACCATGATACACTGGCCGGTCGCAAGAGTTTAATGTAGACTCAACCGATCCGGATAGTGTGTGATCTATTAATTCAAAACAATGAATAACTTTAAATTTTCTATCAAAACGCTTTGTGTGCTGTTGCTTGGCTTATCGCAACCGGCCACTGCCCAGAATTTTCCTTTGCAGGTCAAAAGCAATAAAATAAGCTATACTAAAGACGCCAAAGGCAATCGGATCCTTGATTTCTCGTATTGCGGATACAAAGCTTCGGAGCAGGATATTCCCAATGTGGAAAATGTAATTTTTGTTTCGCAGCGTCAGGATGATGCCACTGAAGTTATTCAGCGTGCTATCGATTATGTTTCGTCGCTGAAACCCAACAAACAAGGCTTTCGTGGAGCTGTTTTGCTGGATAAAGGTGTTTTTAATTTGAGCAAAAGTTTGTGGATCCGGACTTCCGGGGTTGTACTCCGCGGATCGGATAAGCATGAAACGGTGTTGATCCGCCATGGCGTTGACCGTTCGGCGGTGCTTCATATCGAAGGAGTGGATAATCGTATTTTAAAAGATACGTTCAACCTGGCTTCATCGTATGTGCCGGTTAACGAAATGACCCTTGAGCTTTCGTCTGCTTCCGGATTAAAAGCCGGTGACCGGATCAATATCACGCGTCCTTCGACCGATAATTGGATAAAATCTGTGGGATGTGATATTTACGGAGGAGGAATCAGTGCATTGGGTTGGAAACCTACTGATATTGATGTAACCTGGGACAGGACTGTCGTTTCGGTTGATGGCAATAAAATTACGCTCAACGCACCGCTTACTGTGGCGCTGGATACCCAATGGGGAAAATCAAAAATAGTGAAATACCAATGGGCGGGACGTATCTCCGGGTCGGGTGTTGAAAACCTGACCATGACTTCCGATTACAATAAGAAATATCCTAAAGACGAAGACCACTGCTGGACAGGTGTTTCGGTACAATATGCCGAAAATTGCTGGGTGCGGATGGTGAACTTTAATCATTTTGCCGGAAATGCCGTTTTCCTTCAACCTACTGCTTCGCAGGTAACGGTGGAAGATTGCATGTCCAAGGAACCGGTTTCCGAGATTGGAGGTTTCCGCCGGATTACTTTTTATACCATGGGACAGCAAAACCTGTTTCAACGCTGCTATTCGGAAGATGGAATCAACGACTTTGCTGCCGGTTATTGTGCTCCCGGACCTAATGCTTTTGTGCAATGCGAAGCCAAGCGGGCGCTGGGTTTTAGCGGATCCATTGATGCCTGGGCTTGCGGCTTGTTGTTCGACGTGGTGAACATCGATGGACACAACCTGGCTTTCAAAAACCTGGGGCAAAGTAAAAATGGCGCCGGTTGGAACACGGCTAACAGTTTGTTTTGGCAATGTACGGCTGCCGAGATTGAATGTTATTCGCCTGCTGCCGATGCCAAAAACCGTGCTTACGGTTGCTGGGCTCAATTTTCGGGCGATGGCGATTGGGCCGAGTCGAACAATCATGTGAATCCGCGCAGTTTTTATTACGGTCAGTTGGCTGCCCGTTTAAATCAGGATGTTTCCTCGCGCGGACGGGTTTATCTGCGCAGCACCGATGCTTCGAGCAGTCCTACCGTGGCAGCTGCTGCCCAAATGGTTAAAGAAGCCAGAAACACCCCGTTGGTTACCATGGAAAGCTGGATTGAAGCAGCCAAGTTTACACCATCGGTTGCTTCGGCGCAGCTGCTGAAGGCTGACGATTTGAAAAGCAAGCCTATGCGGGTTAAAGCATATATGCCGGATATTCAGGTAAAAGATGGTCGCATTCTTTGCGACGGATCGCTTATAGCAGGCAGCAAGCTGGATGTCCAGTGGTGGAACGGTAAACTGAAACCGAATTACATTGCAAGCTACCTCACCAAGCCGCATGTCACCCGTTTTATTGCCGGCCGCGAAGGTTTCGGGCTGACCGATAGGATTGATTCGGTGGTTGCGTACATGGCTGCCAATAATATCGCTGTGCTGGATCATAATTACAGTTTGTGGACCGACCGCCGTCGTGACGACCATGAACGCATCCGCCGTCGCGATGGTGATGTATGGGGTCCCGGTTACGAGCAACCTTTTGCCCGGAGTGGGGAAGGGATTGCCTGGGATGGTTTGACAAAGTACGACTTGTACCGTCCGAATGCCTGGTATTGGTCACGCCTGAAAGAATATGCGGATAAAGCAGAAAAACACGGAATGCTTTTATTCCACGAAAACTTTTTCCAACACAACATCATCGAAGCTGGTGCACATTGGGTGGATTGTCCTTGGCGTTCGGCCAATAACATTAATGATTTGGGCTTCCCCGAACCGGTAAACTTTACGGGCGATAAACGGGTATTTATGGCCGATGTGTTTTACGATGTTTCCAACGCAAACCGGCGTAATGCTTATCGCAATTACATCCGCCAGTGCTTGAATAATTTTGCCGATAATAAAAATGTAGTGCAATTGATCAGTTTTGAATATACCGGGCCGCTTCACTTTGTGCGATTCTGGCTGGATGTAATTGATGAATGGAGACACGAAACCGGACGCCATGCAACGGTGGCATTGAGTTGCACCAAAGATGTTCAGGATTCCATTTTGGCCGACCCGAAACGTGCCGCTGTAGTTGATATTATCGATATCCGTTACTGGCATTATAAAAGCGATGGCACTGCTTATGCTCCGCAGGGTGGATTGAACCTCGCCCCACGCCAGCATGCACGTTTGATGAAAGTGGGTACGGTTGATTTTGAAAGTGCCTATAAAGCCGTAAACGAATACCGCACCAAATATCCGGATAAAGCGGTTACTTATTACACGTATAATGCTAATTATCCTGGCATGGCCTGGGCGGTGCTGATGGCTGGCGGTTCTTGTCCGGTATTGCCGGTGAAAGATCAGGATTTCCTGAAAGCTGCTGCCCAAATGTCCGTAATGCCTGTAAAAGAGGGTAATTATAAGGCGTTGGGAAAAATTGGTACGGGAATTATTATTTATTCCCAGTCAAAATCAAAGATTCCCGTTGCATTGGAGAACGGCAATTTTGTTTTAAAATTTGTTGATGCCAAGACGGGAGAGGTTACTATCCTGAATAAATCAATAAAAGGAGGACATGTATTTGATTTAGACGTGAATGGATCGAAGAATGGCGCTTACTGGTTCCAAAAGATGTAACCGTATAGCATAAAAAAATCTTAAAGGCCGGGGTTGGAATTGTCCAATTCCGGCCTTTTTTCTGGAATGGCTTTGGTAATTAACTCGAAAAATATGTTCTAAAACAGGTTACCGATTATTCCCATATCCAAATCAAAAATTCCAATGAATTCTTTTGGTGCCGAAGTATTTTTGTCACGTTGATTTAATAATAAATTTATACTGTGATGGAACAGAACCACGTAAAGAAATCGTCTTATGTAAATGCCGATGCCCAAACAATCCAATTGCTTGCCGACTTCAGGGGAGGGGATACCTACGCATTTTCAAAACTGTATAACTTGTATGTCAATTTGCTGTTTAATTATGGCTGCCGGCTTACAACGGATACGGAATTGCTGAAAGATTGTATTCAGGAAGTGTTCGTCAAAATTTATAATATGCGGACTGAATTGGATACGGTAGCCAATTTCAAATCGTATATATTAATCTCGCTGAAGAATAAGTTGTGCGACGAAAGCCGGAAACGTGTTAACCTGTCCAGTGTGGCAATTGAAGAGTTGGATATTATTTCTTCCGACAACGTTGAAAACGATTACATCGCCAACGAAAAGACTGCATTGGATAATGTTTTTGTAGCCCAGATGCTGGATAAATTATCTCCACGCCAACGCAAGGCCATCCTTTTGTACTATATCGAAGAAAAGAAATACGAAGACATTTGCGAAATTATGCAGATGAATTACCAGTCTGTACGGAACCTGATTCACCGGGGAATATCAAAACTGCGGACTTGTGCAGCCTGACTATAAATAATTATTTTTTTTTGAGTACGAAACCTCACCGGTGTGCGTCTTATTATAAAAGCGCAATAAAGTGGGTTCAACTACAGATATAAATATAATCAATTTACTGGTTAATGATGATTTCATCAACTATGTAATCAATCCGAATCTCATTTTGGTGGAGATGTGGACTGAGTATTTTGATTTGCATCCCGACATGGTGGCTGTAGCCGAAGAAGCTAAAAACATTTTATTGGGCGAAACCATTACCAATACCCTGGCTCCACACGAACAACAAGACCTCGAAGCCTCCCTGTTCAAAAGGTGTGGCCTGAATGACTGACAGTCCCTTCAAATTCTTTCCCATCTCCCTGTGGCATCTGCATGGGGGAAGATCAAAAACGTCATACAATTCCTGATAATATCCCGTGATTCATATGGGCTTGCTTATATCGAGCTCACATCGGTTATTATTTTTTTGCCGAAAAAAACCGGAATCCAGGTTTAGCGAAATTATTCAGGCAGGGCGGTTTAGCCGGATAGCCTCGCAATCTGTGGGGCTATTTTGTTTATTTCAGCAAAAAATGAATTACCTTTGTACCCGCATTGGGTCACTGTTTCGTATCTCGCGGAGAGTGATTGAAAGGGGATGAGGTAAAAATCCGGAACGGCCCCGCTACTGTAAATCCAATGCCGTATTTTGTAGTAGACTTACCTATTCACAACTAATCAAAAAAAATAAAAATGAGTAATCAATCTGAGAAATTTCAATTGAAAAGTCAGATAGAGAAAGACAGTATGCAAAAAACCAGGGAAGACCTTCATGCTTTGGTGAGTAGCTTTAAACAAGTACTGTACGATCTTGATGAAAAGGCAGTGGCCATGACCCTGTCTTTGCTCGAAGATTCAATATCCGAAAACAAGGATATTGAAACCGGGATTCCTGACGAAAAGCTTATTCAGGCGTTAAGCATCTTGTTTCAGGTTATGAATCTGGTTGAAGAAAACTCAGGTGTACAATCGCGGCGTAAGCTCGAAAACATGCTGGGCCCTTCTTCCATCCGTGGCTCCTGGGGCGAAACTTTCGATCACTGGATCAGCAAAGGTGTTACCGAAGATCAAATTGCCGAATTGCTGCCTACACTACGTATCACACCGGTGCTAACGGCACACCCTACTGAAGCCAAGCGCATTTCCATCCTGGAGCTTCACCGGGAACTTTACCTCCTGCTGGTGAAAAAAGAGAATAAGGTATGGACTTACATGGAAAACCAAGCCATTGATAATAACGTGAAAGTGCTGCTGGAACGCTGGTGGAGAAGTGGCGAGGTGTATCTTGAAAAACCATCGCTGGCCTCGGAACGCAATAACGTGATGCACTTTTTCAGCAAGGTATTTCCCGAAGCAGTAAAATTAAGCGATCAACGGCTGAAATTTGTATGGCAATCTTATGGTTTTGATCCCAAAAAACTGAGCAAACCGGAACACTTTCCTATCATTGAGTTTGGAAGCTGGGTGGGTGGCGACCGCGACGGGCATCCGTATGTGTCGGCCGATGTAACCCGCGAAACCCTGCTCGAACACCGCAAAGCGGCACTCGAACTGGTAAGGAAGGCTTTGCTGGATTTGGTTCGCGAATTCAGTTTCTCGGAAACCAAGCAAACTGCACCTGCCTTGCTGGATGAGGCTATTCATAAAAACCGCCTGCTGTTTGGCGAATCCGGCGACCATGCTGTGAACCGCAATCCGCTGGAACCCTGGAGGCAGTTTATCAACATGATGTTGCTGAAACTGAATAACACCATTCAGGATGCCGTGTCTGTGGAAGGGACTTTCTATCCAACAGCAGCGGCTCTGCAGGAAGACTTGCGCATATTGCACAATAGCCTCGAAGAAATAGGGGGCGAACGCATTATCGACCAATGGCTTTTCCCGGTGGAACGTCAGGTTCAGTGTTTCGGATTTCATCTGGCCCGGCTGGATATCCGCCAAAACAGCGATTTCCACAACAAGGCTATTGAACAAATGCTGCATCAGGCCGACTTTGAAGATTACCAGTACAGCACCTGGAGCGAAGAAAAACGCATTGAATTTATATCCAACGAACTGAAAAGCAACCGGCCGTTTATTATTGCCGGCCAGCCCCTGGAACCAGAAGCCCAGCAATTGCTGGATTGCTACCGGGTTATCAAACAGCATATCGACCACTACGGAACTGAAGGTGTGGGTTCGTTTATTGTCAGCATGACCCGCGGACTCAGCGATTTGTTGCTGGTGTACCTTTTCCTTCGCGAAGTAGGCTTGCTGGGCTGTCCGTTACAAGTTGTGCCTTTGTTTGAAACCATTGAAGACCTTCGGATTTCCGACGAAGTGCTGGACGCTTACCTGGCCCACCCGGTGACGCAGAAATACAAATCTGAGCACACCGACATTCAGGAAGTTATGCTTGGCTATAGCGACAGTAATAAAGATGGTGGCATTATGGCCAGCCGCTGGAGCATTTACGAAACCGAAATACGACTGACCGCAATTGCCAACAAGCACAACCTGCGTTTGCGCTTTTTCCACGGTATCGGAGGCACAATCAGCCGGGGTGGTGGCAAGTACCACCGTTTCCTCGAAAGCATGCCACGCCTCACCATGAGCGGCGAAATAAAACTGACCGTGCAGGGAGAATCCATTGCCCAGCAGTTTGCCAACTTGCTGAGTGCTACCTTCAACCTGGAAATGCTGATGGCCGGAACCGGGCTTCAGGCCGGGTACATCCGTTTCAACTGCGAACGTCCTGAATACCCGATCAAAGCAGTGGAAAAACTGGCTGATATAACGCTTCAGAAATACCAGGAGCTGATATTGCACCCCGATTTCATTAAGTTCTACAGCGAAGTAACTCCGATTGATGTGCTGGAACAAAGCAAAATTGGTTCGCGTCCGTCGCGCCGCACCGGGAAACGCAGCCTGGCCGATTTGCGTGCCATTCCGTGGGTTTTCAGCTGGAAGCAATCGCGTTTCAACATCACCGGATGGTATGGTATTGGTACCGGCCTGAAAGTGTTGCGCGAAACAGAACCGGAAATGTATCAGCAAATCAAAGATTTTTCGGAAAGCTGGCCGTTCCTGCACTATAACTTCATCCAGTTGGAAACGAACCTGCTCAACTCCGACCGTGAAATCATGCTTGAATATGCCCAACTGGTAAGAGACGAGGCGCTGCGCAATGAAATGGTTGGAAAAATCATGGACGAATACCTCGAAGGCCGCAAGCAAATAGCCGAACTGCTGGGTGTAAACGTTGAAATCCGCCGCAAGACATTGCTCTATAACGAGCGTTCGCGTAGAAGCTCCTTGCATGCCTTGCACAAAATGCAGATTGAAAAACTGATTGAATGGCGTGAACTGAAACTAACCAACCCCGAAAAAGCCGAACAACTGCTTATTCAGCTTTTGATGATTACCTCGGCACTTTCCGGTGGACTCAAAAGTACCGGTTGATATCCGGCTCGACAGCAGATTGACAGAATAAGGACTGCCGCCCATACCGGGTGGCAGTTTTTATTTATTGGCATTACTTCTCACAAATCCTTTTCTTTTATCATACGCTGACTTTAAGTCTTCATATTATCTTTTCTCTGTATTTGTAGGTTTTGATGTTGAAAAAGCAGAGAACCGGGTTGACTCTATTAGAATCATCCTACATTCAAAAAGAGTCGGTGGACACTCTTTTAGTGTGGATGGAGACTCTCAGAGAATCAAGCCCGACTCTTTTAGAGTCAATCGACATTCAAAAAGAGTCGGCGGACACTCTTTTAGTGTGGATGAAGACTCTCAGAGAACCGGGTTCGACTTTTTAGAATCGACCGACATTCAAAAAGAGTTGGCTGACATTCTTTTAGTGTGGACGGAGACTCCCAGAGAATCAACCGGTATTTCCGGAGGTTCATGACATAAAAAAAACCGACTCATTGCTGAATCGGTTTAGTATTTCTTCGTTTCGGACTATCTGTCCGTCATTTTATTTAGCAACGGCACTTGCAGTAACAGCAGTACGCGATTTACTAATGAAGCGTTTTTTCAATTCTTCGTAAATGGCTTTTGCACCGGGTACATTCAAAGCAGCTGCTTGTCGCACGCTGTTATAATAGGCCAATGCAGCATAAAGGGCCTCGCTGCCTGCCACCATCATGGTGTCGTCTAACCCGTTGCAGAGCTGGGTCGCCAGGGTTACTATACCCAACAGGTTGTTTGAATCGGCAGCATCAATTTCAAAATCACTTCTGGTCACATACGAAGGCAAAAACTCAGGATTCGTTCTGCTGAATTCAAGCGCTTTATCAACAAAATTACTTGATTTATCGCCCTTCTTTAATAAACTGTGTCTTTCGTCGGGGCTTAGGGTTAGTAGATAAGGTTTCAATATCTCGTAGACTTCGTTCATTTTAGCAGTAGCTTGTGCAAGTACTTCCGTAGGTATACTTTGATTATGTATGTTATTCATTTTTTTTGATATTTTTTTTACGTAAAACATTTCAGAAAACGGACTTTTGCCTCGTCCGCAATTTTTCAGACTTAGAGATTCATCTTTCCCGTTCGCCGCTGTCTGAATAAGGTTCTGATGCGCGAACGGGTTAACAGCCCAAGACGATTGGATGCAGGTAAGGGCTCCTGAAATAAGGAGGATGGTGGGTGGATATGTAGACGGCCGAAACGGGAAACCGGATATTGGACAAACAGTAAATTCGAATCATGTGCTCTCGAAGTGTGATCAGCTATAGTTAGTTAGATTGATATAACAATCACAAAAATAAACACTGTTTGCAGGTTAGCAACGTTGTATTTTATGTTTTACAACATGTTAATGTAAAAATATGGCCGCTGGTCGATGGGAACCGGGGTAAGGATTCGGCTAGCTTCAGGCGGAAGGTATCCTGCCGGGAGGAAAAAGCAAAACCCTGCAAATCCAAAGAATCTGCAGGGTTTGTTCTATCAAATCAGGCTTGTCGGCTTAACTTTATGGCGGAAAGTGTGAGATTCGAACTCACGGTACAGTTACCCGTACAACGGTTTTCGAGACCGTCCCATTCGACCACTCTGGCAACTTTCCAATACGCGGTAAATGTCCCGCAAAATTACTGTATTTTTTCAAATACGGATAATCTTTTTAGGTATTTTCATTGTTTTTGTTTTAGCACTTCAATAAAAAACAATACGGGCTTGCAGTATTATTATGTATAAATAAATGGGCGTAAAGCTGCCTGGTTGACAGTTTGGAATTAAAAACCGCATGCTCATTTTTGAAATACAATTTAATGGTGCGGAATAACAACAATGTCGTATTTATTCGTATTTTTGTTGCATAGATGATTTTAGAACTTTAAAACGTACATATTATGAAAGCATTACAAGTTCTTGAAAATTTAAAACAACGCTTCCCGAATGAACCGGAGTACTATCAGGCCGTTGAAGAAGTTTTACTTTCTATCGAAGAAACCTACAACGAACACCCCGAATTCGAGAAAATGAACATTATCGAACGCATTTGCATACCCGACCGGATTTTTTCGTTCCGCGTAAGCTGGGTGGACGACAAGGGTAATGTGAAAACCAACATGGCCTACCGCGTGCAGCACAACAACGCCATAGGTCCTTACAAAGGTGGAATCCGGTTCCATGAATCCGTTTGCCCATCCATCCTTAAGTTCCTGGCTTTCGAACAAACCTTCAAAAATGCCCTCACTACCTTGCCCATGGGTGGTGCCAAAGGCGGTTCCGATTTTAGTCCGCCGGGCAAGTCGGATGGTGAAATCATGCGCTTCTGCCAGGCTTATATCCTGGAATTGTGGCGTCACATTGGCCCCGAAACCGATGTTCCGGCCGGCGATATTGGCGTGGGCGGGCGCGAAGTGGCCTACATGTACGGCATGTACCGCAAACTGGCTCACGAAAACACGGGTACATTCACCGGCAAAGGGCTGGAGTTTGGCGGCTCGCTGATCCGTCCCGAAGCTACGGGCTACGGCAATATTTACTTTCTGATGAATATGCTTAAACGCAAGGGAATAACAGACCTGAAAGGGCAGGTGGTGTCTATTTCCGGCTCGGGGAATGTGGCTACTTATACAGCCGAAAAAGTGATTGAACTGGGAGGCAAAGTGGTCACCATGTCCGATAGCAGCGGGTATATTTATGATCCCGACGGAATTGATACGGAAAAACTGGCTTATATCTTCGATCTGAAAAACGTGAAACGTGGACGGATCAAGGAATATGCCGATACCTATAACTGTAAATACGTGCCCGACCAGCGCCCGTGGGCCGAAAAATGTACCATTGCATTGCCTTCGGCCACCCAGAATGAAATAGAGGGTGCAGATGCCGAAATGTTGGTAAACAATGGCTGCATTGCAGTTTCCGAAGGAGCCAATATGCCGTCGACCATTGAGGCGGTGGAAGTATTCCTGAAAAATAAAATCCTGTATGCCCCGGGCAAAGCGGCTAATGCCGGCGGAGTCTCGGTTTCCGGGCTTGAAATGTCGCAAAATGCCATGAAGCTAAGCTGGCCTAAAGAAGAAGTGGATAAACGTTTGCAGGATATTATGGCCAGCATTCACGAGGCCTGTGTGAAATACGGCACCGAACCCGACGGGTTTGTAAACTACGTGAAGGGTGCCAACATTGCCGGCTTCATGAAAGTGGCCAAAGCCATGATGGCACAAGGAGTGTTTTGATTAATTCGTAATTCCCATAAAGGAAATGCCCGGATAAAACCGGGCATTTCCTTTATGGGAATAAGGTGCAGTATAGCACACCGAGATATCTAATTGTAACTTATCGCTTGTAACTTGTAACTCGTAACTTGTAACTAAATAAAAAACAAAGTTGCCCCGGCAATGCTCACAATGGCTCCGATGACCTGTTGTGGGCGGATTTTCTCTTTAAACATGATAGCCGACGGCACAATAATAAAGATCGGAACCAGTCCCATAAGCGTGGAGGCAATGCCTGTCTTGGTTTGCTGAATGGCAAAAAGGCCTAATGCCACACCGACAAACGGGCCAAAAAATGCGCCGATAGTTACTGATTTCATAGCGCTTCCGTGTGTAAACGCCTGTCCCAGCTTATCCCAACGACGGAGTATGATTGTCAGGATGGCAAAGCTGAATAATCCAAATATAGCCCGGATTTGCGTGGCAGCTACCGGATCGTATTGTCCCATTCCTTTTTTGCTCAGAATCAATCCCACGGCTTGTCCCAAAGCACCTCCGAAGGCTAGCAAAAAACCCTTGAAAGGGATGTTCAGTTTCATCTTCCGGTTGGAGATGGCCAGGATAATTCCGCCAACACTCACCACAATGGCAATAATGCTTTTGGCCGAAAGAATCTCGCCCAGAAAAAACCAACCGATTATAGCCGTAAGCATAGGAGCAAGGCTCATGATCAGTGCGGCAGTCCGCGAGCCGATAACCATATAGGATTGGAACAGCAGCATATCACCCAGGAAGAAGCCGATAAACCCCGATAATCCGAGCCAAAACCATTGGTAGCCGGTGGCGTCGGAGGGAAAAAACATTCCGCGGGAGAAAAAGGTAGTGATGCCCAAAAATCCGATGGCAAACAATAACCGGATAAAATTGACTGATAACGAGCCGATTTTATGTCCGGCTTTTTCGAAAAACAAGGCGCTCAGAGTCCAGCAAACAGAAACTCCTAAACCGGCAAATTCACCTATGTGCGATTGAAACATCTTTTATTATTTACTTTCGATCAACAATTTTTAAAAACTGGCACAAAGATAAAGCAAGTAATTTGTAATTTATAATTTGAAATGTATAATTATTCATACGGTTGACTGTTAGTGTATTATAAGAATTCTGTGGTGGAATTGCGATGAAATACAATAATTTAGCTACCTTTGCCAAGCAAATAAAGTGACAAACTTCGAGTGCAACTGCCATGTTGATAGCTGTTTATTGATAACTAATAATTGAATACCCGTGCCCAAAGAAGATTATTTATTGAAATATATCGAAAAGCTCAGCCGTGTAATTGCAGCCATGTTGGGCTTTCGCGATGGCGCATTTCCGGAAGATAGCTTGCGTTTAGCCGACGAAACTTACAAAGAGTTTTTGAATTTTAATTTGGATGAATTGGCTATTATGCCGGTTGAAGAGTTCATGGAAATTATCCGGAAAATCGGATACTCATCAACGTATGTAGAAGCATTGGCACAATTGGCACACGAAACGGCCAATTCCTTTGAAGCGAAAGGAAATGGCGAATATGCTTTAAGCTTTCATCACAAAAGCCTGCAACTGTATTATTTGTTGAATGAAAAAGACAAGACTTTCTCGTTTGAACGTGAAATGATTATTACTGAACTGAAAAGAATAACGAGCTAATAATAACATCAATTTAAAATTTCAATTTAATATTTCATGGAAAAACGCACTATTGGAATTCACGAAAAATTACCATTACTTCAAAGTCTGCCACTGAGTCTGCAGCACCTTACAGCCATGTTCGGAGCCACTATCCTGGTTCCGATTTTATTGGGTGTCGATCCGGCCATTGCCTTGTTGATGAACGGCATTGGAACGATTATTTACACCCTTGTAACCAAAGGAGGAATACCTGCTTACCTGGGTTCGAGCTTTGCATTTATTGCTCCCGTAATGCTTATTTGTGCTAAATACGGGGGATTTGCCCATGCTCAGTCGGGATTTATTTTCTTCGGACTATTCTTTATCCTGATTTCTTTCGTCGTATATAAATGGGGTATCAGTTGGATTGATGTAGTTATGCCACCTGCCGTAATGGGTGCCGTAGTAGCTATCATCGGACTGGAGCTGGCTCCCGTTGCCGCTCAACAAGCGGGTTTGGCTCCCTGGCCAACCAACGTTGGAGAGGTTGTTAAACCATTTGTAATGGATCATAATACGGTCATCGTTTCCATGTTCACGCTTCTGGTTGGTATTATCGGGTCGGTGTTGTTTCGCGGTTTCATGCAAATCATTCCAATTCTTTTTGCTGTGATTGCCGGTTATGTCCTGGCACTTTTCATGGGTATGGTCAATACAGTTGCCATTGGCAATGCTGCCTGGTTTGCCTTGCCGCATTTTCAGGCTCCGGTGTACGACTCAAGTGCTATTTTGATTATTGCACCAGCATGTATCGTGGTGCTGGCCGAACATATCAGCCATCTCATTGTTACAGGAAAAATAACGAACGAAAACCTGATAAAGAATCCCGGTTTGCATCGTTCGTTGTTGGGCGACGGAATCAGCAACTTGCTTTCCGGATTTGCCGGTTCACCTCCGAATACTACTTATGGTGAGAATATTGGTGTAATGGCTATTACCCGTGTTTATTCAGTCTGGGTTATTCGTGGTGCAGCTATTCTGGCTATCCTGTTTTCGTTTGTTGGCAAAATTTCGGCAGCTATTTCAACCATTCCTACTGCTGTAATGGGTGGTATCACCGTTTTACTTTATGGAGTTATTGCCGTACAAGGCTTTAGAATGTTTGTAGAACAAAAAGTGGATTTCAGTAAAAACCGTAACATGGTGCTTGGAGCCATTACTTTTGTGGTAGGTGTTAGTGGTGCTGCTATCAATATTGGTTCGGTGCAGCTTAAAGGTATGGCATTTGCCGCCATTATCGGAGTTGTATTGTCATTGATATTCTGGATGCTGGATAAATTGAAATTGATGAATGATAATTGATTCAAAATAGAATCAACATGATAAAATAAGGCCCGGGAAGGGTGTGTAACACGAAATAAATAAACGTGTAAAAACAAAAATGATAAACTACAAGAATAAACAACGTCCTGAGAAGGACATGATTTTCGGTATTCGTGCCGTGATTGAAGCCATACAGGCGGGAAAAGAAATTGACAAAATCCTGATGCGCCGGGATATGACCAGCGAATTGTCGCGCGAATTATTTGCAGCCCTGAACGGATTGCAAGTTCCGGTTCAGTATGTTCCGTTGGAAAAACTGAATAAAATGACTGTAAAAAATCATCAGGGAGCTATTGCTTTTATCTCGCCGGTGGTTTACCAACGTATCGAAGACATTATCCCGGGCATTTACGAAGAAGGCCGCATGCCGTTTATTGTGGTACTTGATGGGATTACAGATGTTCGTAACTTTGGAGCGATTGCCCGTACTTGCGAGTGCGCCGGAGTTGACGCCATCATTATTCCAACCAAGGGTGGAGCTTCCATTAATGCCGATGCTGTGAAAACGTCTGCCGGAGCCTTGCTTTCCATTCCCGTTTGCCGTGAAGCCAATCTGGGCAATGCGCTTAAGTTTCTGGCTTCATCAGGCATCAAAATTGTTGCAGCCAGCGAAAAAGCAACTAAGAACTACACCGATGCCAGCCTGACCGAACCCATAGCCATTATTATGGGAGCAGAGGACGAGGGTGTTAATCCGGATCATTTACGCCTTTGCGATGAAATGGTGGGCATTCCTATGCTTGGAACAATCGACTCGTTGAATGTGTCGGTTGCAGCCGGTGTGTTGATTTATGAAGCTGTAAGACAACGCCAAATGGTTTGAAAATATACTAATCTGATAATATGAAGATGAAAATCATTATATCATCGCATTACCACATCATTACATCAAAAAAATGACAGTTCTTTACGAAGATAACCATATTATAGCTGTAAACAAGAATTCTTCGGAGATTGTGCAGGGCGATAAAACCGGTGATGAACCGCTTTCGGAAACCATTAAAAAGTATCTGAAAGAAAAATACAACAAACCCGGCGAAGTATTTTGCGGTGTGACCCACCGGCTGGACCGTCCGGTAAGTGGTGTGGTGCTTTTTGCCAAAACCAGTAAAGCGTTGGGTCGGTTGAATGAGATGTTTCGTACGCAGGGAGTAAAGAAAACCTATTGGGCAATCGTGAAAGAAAAACCGTCTCAGCCCGAAGGGCGGTTGGAGCATTTTCTGGTGCGTAACGAAAAGCAGAATAAATCAGTGGCACATGATAAAATGGTTCCGAATGCGAAAGCTGCTGCACTAAGTTATAAGTTGATTGCCCATTCAGACACCTATTATTTGCTCGAAGTTCAGTTGGAAACCGGGCGTCATCACCAAATTCGATGCCAGCTGGCAAAAATGGGCTGTCCGATTAAAGGTGATTTGAAATATGGGTTTGCCCGCTCCAATCCCAATGGAGGCATCAGCCTTCATGCACGGAATGTGGAATTTATCCATCCGGTTTCGAAAGAATTTATTCAAATAACCGCACCGGTGCCGCAAGATGATAAGCTCTGGCTGGCATTTGAAAAAATGGTATAAAACAAATGCACATAGATTCTATGTGCATTTGTTTTATTGATTGATCTATACAATCGGAATATAAATCTCTGTTTTCAATTTACTTTCCTCTACCTGATTGGGATTGCTGATATACTTTTCAAAACAGGGAGCGCTTCTTAATTCAAGTCCGCTCTCAACCAACCAGTTATAATAGATGTGATCATAGACTTCGTCAAGATGTTTGTAAGTTCCCTGGTACAGGAAGCAGGCAAACTTTCCACCTTCAATATTTTTTACCCCGATTTCTCCAATCGGTTTTGCCGGTTTATGAACAACAAGACAAGCATCATATCGTAACTTATCGGCATCTGTAACATTTGGATCGTCGTGGCTCAAACCGATATGTTCAATTCCTGCCGAAAATAATTTCTGCTCCTTTACTTGTCCCCAAAGCTTTTTCCACGCTTCGTCGTAGTTCAAACTCCGATAATCACCTGTCAAACGAACATAAATGGCTGTTTTTTCCGGCATCTGAATAATTTTTGGACCCTTCAGGTTCAAGTAGTGATTTGTTTTTTCCTGTTCCATAATCTTGATTTTTTTATTATTTCTAAACTCCATTGGTGAAACATTAAACCAGATTTTGAAAGCTTTAGAGAATGACGATGGAAGCTCGTAACCGACATTATAGGCTATTTCCTGGATGGGAAGGCTTGTGAAACGCAATTGTTCAGCCCCTTTTTCGAGGCGTAAACGCGTGATATAAGCGCCAATCGGTTCATTTAGAAAAGCCCGGGTTATCCTGTGAAAATGAAAGGGCGACAGGTTTGAGATTTCAGCCAGAACAGTTAGATTCATCTCTTCAGCCAAGTGGCTGTTGATATAATCTACAATGATATTAATCCGCTTTTGATACTCCAGTGTTGTCGAACTCTTGGTTTCCATATTCTTGTTTTCTATTTCGGAACAAAAATAATACCTTCAACTTGAAGAGACTTTTCCTGTCTTGCTGTATTAAAAAAACACAGGAATTACAACTTTTCAAATACTTCTTTGGAAAATACTTCCAGGCCAGGATCACGGGCACCCATCAGAAGCAATACAGTCGGTTGCTGAAAATGAGATCTTAAAGCATCTACCAGATCATTCCGGTTTTCTACAAAGTAGGCGTTTTTGCCTAGTTTCTTTAGATCACTAATAAGGTCATTTGCCGAAATATCTTTTACGGCACTTCCTCCGGCATAGAATATTTCACTCATCCAAATTTCATCTTCAGGACGCAACACAGCAGCAATTTCCTGAACAAAATCGTTGCGGAGGAATCGGGTGGGGCCATAGCCATGTGGTTGAAACCAGGCAATTACCTTTGGAGCAATGGGCTGGCAAGCCGAGATGGACGCAGCACATTTAGCCGGATTGTGAGCGTAGTCATCAATCAGCAACACACCATTTCTCTCTCCAATAATCTGATGCCGGCGGTAAATGCCTTCGTAATGTGCCAATGCTTCGGCACTTGTCCGGATGCTCACGCCTAAACGATTCACTACGGCAATGGCTGCCAGTGCGTTTTCCATATTGTGCCTGCCAACTGTATTCATGGTTACGGTGGTGCCGTTTACGGTAAACTGAATCTGAAATCCATTTTGAATAAAGTCGCTTCCGGTATAACCAGCTTGAAAACTTGCATCAACGGCAAAATCATTTTCAGCATTAGTTGTGAGTCCTGTAGCCAGCTTGTTGGAACGGTTGGTGATAAAAATGCTTTTGGTATTGTCGCGGAACGTTCCGAAGATTTGCATCAATTCGTCAATTTCCTGATGGTCTTTGTCAATATTCAACAGCAAACCAATTTCCGGATGGTATTGTACGATAGAACCATCGCTTTCGTCGGCCTCAATCACCAGCCAATCGCCTTTGCCGACTTTGGCATTGCCGATTTTCCCTTCACGGATAATGCTTGTCAGTCCTGCACCACTAATAATGCTGGGTTCTAAACCCGCATATTCCATAATGTCAAATATCATAGCCGAAGTGGTGCTTTTGCCTGACGTTCCACCTACTGCAATGGTCTTCTTGCTTTCGGCAATCAACGCCAGCACCTGTGAGCGGCGCAAAATGGGAATATTCAGTTCTTTGGCTTTTTTCACTTCAAAAACCGTATCCTCAATAGCTGTAGAGACCACTACTAAATCTGTCTTGTCTGTAATACCGCTTCCGTCCTGCAAAAAGCATCTGATTCCTTCTGTTTCCAGTTTCTCTTTGGTTTCGTTGGGAGTATCCGGCATAAAATAACGGTCACTGCCACTTACATTTTTACCAATGCCTTGCAAATACTGGGCAATGGCACTCATGCCGGTACCGGCAACCCCAATAAAGAATATGTTGTTGAATTGATTGATATTCATTGTTTAATTTCTATTTAGATAATCCGGAAAATTAAAAATCAAAAGTAATTAAAAAATAGGGTTTCTGCAAAAAATCATACTGAGTGTATTCTTTTGAACCAAAAACAATCTGACCGGTTGAAATTTCGAAAATATTTTATTCCGGAAATAGCTAGATCAGCTGAAACTGTTATTGTATTTTCTACGTAAAGTCACATGATTTCGCTCGTTCTTTCAAATCTTTTATTTCAATGCATTTAGCATAAATATCTTTGAAATACTTATTGTATACTATACAGTAATAAATGATTGCTTATTGTAATAATTACTGTATTCAAATAATTGATAATGTGTTTTATAACATGATTTATCTGTGTGTTTATTCTGATGTATTATCGTATTTTTGTCCGCAGAATATAAAAACAGGACTATGTCGAATGAAAATATATACAATCCCCATGTGTCTGTCGACTGTGTTGTATTTGGCTTCGATGGAGAAAAGCTGAAAGTTTTGCTCATTGAACGCAACATTGATGAACAAAATGAATCGTACAATGATAAGAAACTTCCCGGAAGCATAATTTTGAATGATGAGGATTTGGATGATGCAGCTTCCCGGGTACTGACAGAGCTTACCGGATTGAAGAATATTTATTTAAGCCAATTTCGAAGTTTTGGAGGTCCTGACCGGACGAAAAACCCCCGTGATATTTTGTGGCTGGAAAATACCATGCAACTCAAAATACGCCGTATCGTTACGGTAGCCTATGTGGCTTTGATAAAAATAGATCGTAAAATTCAGGTGAAATCAGATAATACCCAAGCCAATTGGTATGATTTGAATGAATTGACCGAAATAAATCTGGCCTTTGACCATGCCGAGATTATTAAAAAAGGATTAGAGCATATCCGTCATAATATGGATATTGAGCCTCATTTGCTTTTCGAATTGTTGCCGCGTAAGTTTACGATTTCGCAACTCCGGTCACTGTATGACACGGTGCATCAAACCCGTTCTGATGTACGGAATTTTCAGAAGAAAGTGGCTCAAATGCCTTACTTGGTTATGCTTGATGAGTTGGAAAGCGGTGTGCCTCACAGGGCAGCAAGACTTTATAAATATAAGAAATAACCCCAAACCCCTAAAGGGGCTGAAAGATTGGGGTTCTATATAAAAAACAAATATACTAACTAAAACTTCCCCCTTTAGGGGGACAAGAGGGGGTCTTATGTACTTATTAGGTTATGATTTAGGAAGTTCGTCAGTAAAAGCGAGTCTGGTAAACGCTCTGACAGGCGAATGTGTATCGTCGGCATTTTTTCCGAAAAAGGAAATGGAAATTAAATCGGTAAAAGCCGGATGGGCAGAACAAGATACCGAAACTTGGTGGACAAACCTAAAACTGGCTACAGAAGCTGTTTTGGCTGAGTTTGGAACCGATTCTGCAGCGATTAAAGCTATTGGTATTTCGTATCAAATGCATGGATTGGTGCTGGTGGACGAGAACCAGAAAGCAATCCGCGATTCTATTATTTGGTGCGATAGCCGTGCTGTGCCTTACGGACAAAAAGCTTTCGAGGAAATTGGTGGTGAAAAATGTTTATCGAGCCTGTTGAATTCGCCGGGAAATTTCACGTTGGCAAAAATGGCCTGGGTGAAAGAAAATGAACCTGAGAACTTTGCAAAAACAAAATATTACATGTTGCCGGGCGATTATCTGGCCATGCGCATGACCGGCAAGGCTTGCACTACAGCTTCCGGTTTGTCGGAAGGTATTTCATGGGATTTCAAAAACGAAGCACCAGCCGAATTTCTATATAACTATTTTGGTTTTGATACTACATTGATTCCTGAAATTGTACCGACCTTTGGACAACAAGGAACGTTGAAAGCAGATATTGCGGCTGAACTTGGTTTGGCAGAAGGAACCCCTGTGACTTACCGTGCCGGTGATCAACCAAATAATGCTTTATCGCTAAATGTGTTGAACCCGGGTGAGATTGCCGCCACCGGAGGAACTTCGGGTGTGGTTTACGGTGTAAACAGCGATTCGAAATACGATCCTCAATCACGCGTAAACTCTTTCGCTCACGTAAATCACACGACAGAAGCAACCCGTGTAGGTGTTTTACTTTGCATTAATGGAACAGCTATCCTGAATACCTGGATCAAAAACAACGTAGCTCCTGAAGGAATCAGCTATGCTGAAATGAATGAACTGGCTGCCCAGATTCCGGTTGGGAGTGAAGGTGTGAGCATTATTCCTTTTGGAAATGGGGCTGAACGCGTACTTGGAAACCAAGAGCCCAATTGTTCTATCCATGGCATTAACTTCAACCGTCACACTAAAGCCCACTTGGCGCGTGCTGCCCACGAAGGTATTGCGTTCTCGTTCAAATACGGAATGGATATCATGAACAAAATGGGCATTGAAACTAAGACTATTCGCGCCGGGCATGCAAACCTGTTTTTGAGTCCCATTTTCCGTCAGACGTTATCCAATATCACTGGTGCAACCATTGAACTTTATAATACCGATGGTTCTATCGGTGCAGCCCGTGGAGCTGGCATAGGAGCGGGGATTTACAAGAATGCCGAAGAAGCGTTTGCTACTTTGAAAAAAATCATTGTGGTAACTCCCGAGCCTGAAAATGTGGCCGCAAGCATGACGGCTTACAAGGAATGGGAAAAACATATCTAAAAAAATAGTGTCTTAACTCGTTGTAATTACGTCAGATACAAGAAAATGAGCAAAAGATTTTATACGATGTTTATTTTAGCTGCATTGAGCTGTGTTATTTATGCACAAACAATTGCTAAATTCCCATTTCAGGATACCCGGAAAACGATAGATGAACGGGTAGCTGATCTTGTTTCCCGATTGACCTTGGAGGAAAAAGCCGAACAAATGATGAATAATGCACCGGGGGTTACCCGATTGGGAGTTTTACCCTACAGCTGGTGGAATGAATCATTGCATGGTGTGGCCCGTACGGGTCGTGCAACGGTATTTCCTCAAAATATTGGGCTGGCGGCAACTTTCGATGAAGATTTAATCAAACGAATTGGAGTTGCAATTTCCGACGAAGCCTGGGCAAAATACAATATCGCCCAAAAACTGGAGAATTACAGCCAATACTCGGGATTAACCTTTTATGCTCCCAACATTAATATTTTCAGGGACCCGAGATGGGGACGTGGTCAGGAAACCTTTGGTGAAGACCCGTACCTAACCTCACTTATGGGTGTTGCGTACGTAAAAGGAATGCAGGGTGACAATCCAAAATTTCTGAAAACAGCAACCTGTGCCAAACACTTCGTGGTGCATTCAGGTCCCGAAGCGCAGAGGAACTCGTTTGATGCCGAGCCACCGCTGAAAGATTTTATGGAAACTTATTCGCCTGCTTTCGAGGCATTGGTGAAAGAAGGTAAGGTAGAAAGCGTGATGTGTGCTTACAACCGGACATTTGGCAAACCCTGTTGTGGAAGCTCATTTTTATTACATGATCTATTAAGGCAGAAATGGGGATTCAAAGGATATGTTACCACCGATTGTTCGGCCATCACTAATTTTCACCTGTATCATCAAGCCTCAAAAGATAATATCGAGTCGGTGGCTTTAGCTATAAAAAGCGGTGTAAACCTTTGTTGTGGTGACGAATTTAAGGACATTCCAGCTGCTGTAAAACAAGGTCTGATAACAGAAAAAGAGGTGGATGCAGCTTTGAGCATATTGTTGCGTACACGTTTTAAACTGGGCATATTTGACCCGGTAAATGACAACCCGTATGCGCAGATCAAAGAGGATGTGATCGGTTGCCAAAAGCATATTGATTTAGCTTATGAGGCTGCCGCCAAATCGTTGGTATTGCTTCAAAACAACAATAGCTTGTTGCCGTTGAAAAAGGATCTGAAAAACTTGTATGTGGTTGGTCCTTATGCTGCCAATCTGGATATTTTATTAGGAAACTACAACGGTGTGAGCGACCGGTTGACTTCAATAGTCCAGGCAGTTGTTGGAAAAGTAAGTGCCGGAACAACGGTTAATTACCGTGAAGGCGTTGAGCCAAGTGCCGGAAATAAGAATACCATGAATTATTCCATAGGCGAGGCAAGAGATGCCGATGTGGTGGTGGCAGTATTTGGTATTTCGGGTGTTTTCGAGGGTGAAGAAGGAGAATCGACCGCTTCGGAAAACCGGGGCGACCGCTTGAATCTCAATTTACCTCAAAACCAATTGGACTATTTGCACCAATTAAAAAAGAAATGTAAAAAACCAATTGTTTTAGTGTTGACCGGTGGCAGTCCTATTTGTACTGAAGAAATGAAAACGATTGCCGATGCCATCCTGTACGTTTGGTATCCGGGTCAGGAAGGTGGGCACGCTGTAGCAGATGTATTATTTGGTGACGTTAATCCTTCGGGCCGTTTGCCAATCACTTTTCCTAAATCGGTAAGTCAGTTGCCTGCATTTGAAGACTACAGCATGAAAGGGCGCACGTACCGGTATATGACAGAAGAACCCCTTTATCCCTTCGGATTCGGATTGAGTTATACTTCTTTTGCGTACAGCAATATCAGAATGGATAAGGACAAGATTAAAAAAGGGCAATCGGTGAAAGCTACGGCTACGGTTACAAACAATGGCAAGGTAAGCGGAGAAGAAGTGGCTCAACTTTATATCACCGATTTGAAAACAAGTGTGGAAACTCCTCTTTATGCCCTTAAAGGCATGAAACGCGTAAAACTTAATCCGGGTGAGTCGAAAGAAGTTTCATTCGAAGTAACTCCCGGCATGATGGAACTGGTGACCGAAACAGGCGATAAAATCATTGAACCGGGCGACTTTAAAGTATACATATCCGGTAGTACGCCATCTGAACTTTCAGCTAAGCTGGGAGCAGCCAAGCCGGTATCAACAACATTCAACGTAAAATAAAAACAGACATTCAAATAACTAAACAAAACAATTAAAATTATGAGTACAAAAGTGTATTTTCCATCAGTGGAAAAAATCAAATTTGAAGGAAAAGAAAGTAAAAATCCTTTAGCATTCCGTTATTACGATGCAAACAAAGTAGTTTATGGCAAAACAATGGCCGAATGGTTTAAATTCAGCATGGCCTGGTGGCATACATTGTGTGCTGAAGGTGGCGATCCATTTGGTCCGGGAACACAAGTTCACCCATGGGTAGGTGCTGCTGATGCATTGCAAGCTGCAAAAGACAAAATGGATGCAGGTTTTGAGTTCATGAGCAAAATTGGTATCGAATACTACTGTTTCCACGATATCGATTTAGTGAGCGAAGGTTCTTCAATCGAAGAATACGAAGCTAACCTGAAAGCTATCGTTGCTTATGCAAAAGAAAAACAAGCTGCAACAGGTATCAAATTGATGTGGGGTACTGCTAATGTGTTCTCACCAGCCCGTTACATGAATGGTGCAAGCACCAATCCTGATTTTGATGCTGCTGCTCGTGCAATGCTTCAAATCAAAAACTCTATCGATGCTACTATCGAATTAGGTGGTAAAGCTTATGTATTCTGGGGTGGTCGCGAAGGTTACATGTCGTTGTTGAACACCAACATGAAACGTGAAAAACAACACATGGGTACTATGTTGAAAATGGCTCGTGATTATGCCCGTGCCAAAGGTTTCAAAGGCGTGTTCCTTATCGAACCAAAACCAATGGAACCAATGAAACACCAATACGATGTGGATACTGAAACTGTAATCGGTTTCTTGAAACAATTCGGTTTGGAAAATGATTTCAAAATCAACATTGAAGTAAACCACGCTACATTGGCTGGCCATACTTTCGAGCACGAATTGCAATGTGCAGTTGATGCAGGTATGTTGGGAGCTATTGATGCTAACCGCGGTGATGTTCAAAACGGTTGGGATACTGACCAATTCCCTGTTGACATCTTCGAATTGACACAAGCTATGTTGGTTGTGCTTCAAGGTGGTGGCATGCAAGGTGGTGGTACTAATTTCGATGCTAAAATCCGTCGTAATTCTACTGATAACGAAGATTTATTCATCGCTCACGTTGGTGCTATGGATATTATGGCTCGTGCTTTGGAAGCTGCAGCTGCAATTTTGGAAGAATCTCCTTACAAGAAAATGATTTCTGACCGTTACGCTTCTTATGACGCAGGTAAAGGTAAAGAATTTGAAGAAGGAAAACTGACTTTCGAAGATGTTTATGCTTATGCCAAAGCTAACGGTGAGCCAAAACAAATCAGCGGAAAACAAGAGCTTTACGAAGCTATCGTAAATATGTATATCTAATTTAGTTACGAGGTTTTAGTTACGAGTTACGAGTTATTAATTTCTTGTGGCTCGTAACTTGTAACTCGTAACTTGTAACTAAAAAAACTAATACAAATGGCATTTATCGATACGGGCGGAAGCAATTCCAACTCTTTTCAGCAGGGCAGTAAGCTCTATATTTTCCTCCTCACACTTGTGGCCACGCTTGGTGGTTTGCTTTTCGGTTACGATACCGCGGTGGTAAATGGTGCCGAAAAATCACTGGTTGAATTTTATATTTATAAGACCCAGGGAAACAATTATATTTTCGATCTGAATACGGTAACACAATTGTTTACCCAGTACCGCGTGATGATGGTAATCGTATTGTATTTCGTGTTTATCATTCTCAGCGGTCAGTTTATTCGTTTGCTCGGCAAGAAAAATGGTGGCATCATCACAGCTGTTTTGCTGGGTGGAATGACTATTTGGGCCGTGAGTTTCCTGACTCAGGCATTGCCAAACTCAACGGATGTGGAAGCTATGAAAAACATGGCCGATGCAGTAAAAGGATTTGTTATTGCCAGTGCGCTTATCGGATGTATTATTGGTGGTGCTGCTGCCGGTTTCGTATCCAAATCGCTGGGACGTAAAAACGGCCTTTTCATTGCTGCAGTAGCTTTCTTTGTTTCGGCGGTTGGAGCATGGAAACCGGAAGTATTCAATGTTTTCGGAACCCTTGATGTGTATTCATTCGTGGTATTTCGTATTATCGGTGGTATCGGTGTAGGTTTGGCTTCTATGATTTCGCCGATGTATATTGCCGAAATTGCCCCAGCCAATGTGCGTGGAAAGCTGGTTTCATTCAACCAGTTTGCCATTATCTTTGGTATGTTGGTGATTTATTTTGTCAACCTGATCATTGCCCGCCAGGGAAGTGAAACATGGCTGATTACCGACGGTTGGCGTTACATGTTCCTTTCCGGAGCCATTCCTGCCGGCATTTTCATTGTCTTGTTGTTTTTTGTTCCCGAAACTCCACGTTACCTGGCCATGCAGGGTAAAGATGCAAAAGCACTTTCCGTTCTTCAGAAAATTGCCGGAAAAGATAGTGCCGACAGTATTTTAACCGATATCAAAGGCACTTTGCATGAATTGAATGCTCCCTGGCTTTCGTATGGCGCCGGTGTGATTATCGTGGGTGTTTTACTCTCGGTATTCCAACAGGCAGTGGGTATCAACGTGGTGCTTTACTATGCCGGAAACATTTTCCGTAACATGGGCGCTTCCACCGATTCTTCGTTGTTGCAAACCATCATTGTGGGTGTGGTGAACCTGGCGTTTACTGTGGTGGCCATTATGACAGTCGATAAATTCGGCCGTAAACCGTTGATGATTATTGGTTCAATCGGTATGGCTATCAGTATGATTGGTTTAGGATTTACTTTCTATTCGGGTCACGTGGGCATGATGGCACTGATTTTCATGTTGGTTTACACGGCTGCTTTTGCCATGAGTTGGGGACCGGTATGCTGGGTGTTGCTGGCTGAGATCTTCCCGAATTCCATCCGTGGCGCTTTGTCTATCGCAGTGGCTGCCCAATGGATTGCCAACTGGATTGTTTCGTTGACTTTCCCAATGCTGAATGACAATGTGTGGTTGACAAAAATGTTTAACCACGGTTTCTCTTACTGGATTTACGGTATTATGGGTATTCTTTCTGCCTTGTTTATGTGGAAATTTGTACCGGAAACCAAAGGTCGTACACTGGAATCTATCGAAGAACTTTGGAAAAAGAAATAACTTGTTATTACTCATAGAGTGACTTCAAGTCACCTTATGAATAGGACTTAAAATCCCGAAACTCTGAAAATGAGTTTCGGGATTTTTTGTAGAGAAGAGTGGGAACAGGGTCTCACTTTTTGTGTCTATTTAAACAAGGCTTTAGTTCAACGTGAGTTAAAACACCAAATCGTAAGTTGGCCTGCACTTATTGGCCAACCATGCTTTTTCTTCTTCATTCAGATAGGGCGACAACTCATCTAATACCTGTTGATGATACCCATCAATCCATTCCAAATCGGCCGAATCAAGTATATCGATATCCATTAATTCGCGGTCGATGTAGCATAGCGTAAGTGTTTCGAACTTCAGGAATTTCCCAAATTCGGTTTCAAAAGCCGGAACTATCAGTATGCAATTCTCGGTACGCATGCCATATTCGCCGGTCCGGTACATGGCCGGTTCGTTGGACATGAACATGCCTTCTTCAAGCACTACCGGATTCTCTTCGGCACGAATGCTTTGAGGGCCTTCATGAACATTCAAAAAATGGCCAACCCCATGTCCGGTGCCATGCCCGTAATTCACTCCACGGTCCCACATGGCTTTACGTGCCAGGATATCCAATTGCGAACCACGTGTATTAACCGGAAAAATGGCCGAAGCCAATGCAATATGCCCTTTGAGCGCCATCGAAAAATCGCTTTTTTGTCGGGCTGTGGTTTTTCCAAGGGTAATGGTCCTAGTGGTATCGGTTGTTCCATCGAGGTATTGTCCGCCCGAATCGAGCAGATAAATTCCTTCCGGCAGCAGGGTAGAGGCTGTTTCTTCTGTCGGGATATAATGCACTACAGCTCCATGGGCACCGTAGCTGGATATTGATCCGAAACTAGCCCCCATAAAACCGTCTTGCTGGTTCCGGAACTCCAGTAGTTTTCTATCTACCGACGTTTCTGTAAGCTTGCACGAAGCAACATTTTCTTCCAACCACTTAAAGAAACGGGTCAGGGCAACGCCATCTTTCACCATTGCACGACGGTATCCGGCAATTTCGGTTTCATTCTTAATGCTTTTCAGTTTGGCTACCGGCGACAATACATTGCGGACAACGCACCCGGCCGGAATAGCCTCAAATAACGACTGGTTCAATTTGGTGCCATCCACCAAGACCGCTTTGGAAGGATCTATCTCTTTTAATGCATTATATACTTCTCCATACGGAAGAACATCAACTCCTTCACGGACCAAATAGGCTTTCGTTTCGGCAGTTGTTTTTTCCGGAGCTATGAACAAGGTTGCTTTCTCCTCTTCCACCACAGCAAAAGAAATTACCACCGGATTGTAATGCACGTCATTACCACGGATATTGAACAACCAGGCAATGTCATCCAATGTAGACAGGACGTACACATCGGCGCGTGCTTTCTTCATTTCAGCACGTAAGTCAGCCAGTTTTCCGGCAGCCGGTTTCCCGGAATATAGGGTATCGAAAACAAAAAAAGGAGCCATTGGCAAGGAAGGCCGGCCTGTCCACACATTTGCCAGCAGATCAATGGAGATTAACCCGATACCAGTCTGCTGGAAGTCAAACTTCATGGCAGCATAACTGTTTACCGGGAACATTTGAGCATTTACGCCTACTTTTTCTCCCGCCGGGAGTTGCGACGAAATCCAGGAAACCATATCCGGAGTTTCCGGTTGCCCCATTTTCATTACATCTATACCGATTCCGGCCAATTGATCGCCGGCTTGTAAATAATAACGGGAGTCTGTCCATAAACCGCCTTTATCGAGCGTGATTACTATCGTTCCGGCCGAGCCGGTAAAACCGGAAATCCACACGCGTTCTTTCCAGCATTCAGCAATATATTCACTGGCATGCGGATCGGTTCCGGGAATAATGCAGGCCGAGATTCCGGCTTTTCGCATAGCCTCTCTCAAAGAAGCTATCCTGTCTTTTATCTGTTCCATTGTAAAATAATTAAACTACCAACTTATTGGGAAATAGTCTTTCAGGAATTGTCCGCACCAATGCTTGCCGGTGTTGATGCCGTCGATAAACGGATCGCAAACGCGGGCAGCACCGTCCACAATGTCAAGAGGCGGCTGGAAATCATATTGCTGCTGTTTGTGTTTGGATAGTTCCGCCGGATCTTCGTCGGTTACCCAGCCTGTATCTACGGCATTCATGTAAATGCCATGTTTGGCCAGGTCGCTGGCCGAAGTATGCGTAAGCATATTCAATGCGGCTTTAGCCATGTTGGTGTGCGGATGCCGGTCGGCTTTTTTGAATGTATGGAACTTGCCTTCCATGGCCGAAACATTCACAATGTGCTTTTTGCCCGTAAAGTCCTTTTTCATCACCTCTATCAACCTGTTGCAAAGCACAAACGGGGCGATGGCGTTGACCAATTGCACTTCCACCATTTCCAGCGTTTCTATTTCTCCTAATTTCAACCGCCAACTGTTGGTTTTGCGCAGATCCACTTGTTGCAGGTCGGCATCCAGCTTGCCCACCGGAAATACTTCGCGGGCTTCAATGGAGTTGTCAAACTTATAGGATACCTGCGAAAGCTGGGCAGACGAGCGGATACCTATGCCCGGCGCTTGTCCGTTCCAACTTACAGCCAATCCTTTTTCCCCTTCATTGCCAAAGGCATCGATCTGTTTCAGGCAGTCCTGGTGATGTCCCAGCAGTTGTTGCACTTCTTTTGAGTGTTCGTGAAACGGAAGCAATTCCAAATCCATGAGGTGCGAGTAAAATCCGGCAGGGCGGCGCACGGTTTGTGCCGCGTTATTGATCAGCACATCCAGCCGTTGGTATTTTTGCTCCACGTATGATGCAAAGATTTCTACGCTGGGAATATGCCTGAGATCCAACCCGTAGATATGCAACCGGTGTCCCCAGGCTGCAAAATCTTTTTCTTTGGCAAAGCGGATAGCCGAGTCGGCCGGAAAGCGGGTGGTGGCTATTACGGTGGCACCCGAACGCAACATCATCAAGGTGGCGTGGTAGCCAATTTTCAGGCGTGAACCGGTAATCAGCACAGTCTGGCCGGTCATGTCACAAGTCTGAAAGCGCTTTTGGTAATTCAAGTCGCCACATTCTTTGCACATGGAATCGTAGAAATGATGTATTTCCACGTACCGTTTTTTGCAAACGTAGCAGTTTTGCTCGGAAGTGAAATAGTGTTTCTCGTCCAGTGGTGTGCCTTCGGGAAGTGCTATTTGTTCGGGCGCTTCAAATATGTTGGAAGTCCGTGCACAACGGATTTGGCTGGCAGCCCGGGCATTCCGGTTGATCGTGGCTATTTCTTTTTGCTTGGCAACCTTTACGCCTTTATTTCTTTTTTTGATTTCGGCTTTGTCGGGACGTGTAATTTGCCCGGCCGCTTTCATCAGTTTAATGCGTTGCTCTTCTGATAAATGAATCAGTTGGTCGCCGTTTTCAAGCAGGTGCTCTAATACTGAAATGCAGTTTTCTATTTCAGCTTTAGATAGTTTTTCTTTTTCGGTATCTGACATTTCTAACCTTGATTTTTTTGAGTTGCAAAGGTAAGCATAAAAAACTCCCGAATACTTTTGCACACGGGAGTTTATTCCTAAATTATTCAGTATTTCAGCCTGTTGTAACAGCCTGTTTGTCTTACAGAACTATCCAGGCGGATAGAGGATTAATTCATGATACTGTCGCCCGATTGAGTTGTTCCCTCGGTAGGCTCAGTTGCTTTGTCAACAGGTTCATGCGTAGTGGCCGAACTTGAGTTGGCTTTTAAATCTTCGATGGTTTTGCGCAAATTTTCGCGTTGGAGATTGTATTGGTCAACATAATCTTTGTTGGCTCCCGGTTCGTACAACCAGTTGATTGAATTGATTTTCAATAAAGCATCATCATAATTCTTAGCTTTAACTGCTTCATTCACGTCGTTGATTATGATTTCCAACCGTGCTTTTTCATCATTGACAGACTTTGTTTTTTCATTGCTTTTCAGCGATGAATTAGTCATATAAAAGAAACCTCCGGCAACGATAGCTATTCCCAAAACGATCAAAAGGATACGGGATACCCAAGATTTCTTTTGTTCGGGAATCTCAACCTGTTGTGGGGCAGCTGGAGCTGCTTTCGGTTCAGGATGGACTGCGGGTGCAGGTTCGGTTGCCACTGGTTGTGCCGGAACTACTGGAGCTTCGGGTTTAGGTTCTTCAATAACCGGAACAATCGGTTCTTCCGGTTCGGTAGCTGGTGTTGGTGTTGTTTCGGGAACTTGTACCGGTACTATTGGCGTTTCTGACGGCTCTACCGGTGTTGTTGGTTTCTCTGTTGATTCAGTTGACATTGTTTGTGCTTTAGAGGGTTTATATGTTTGTGATGAAATTCGTTCTGTTGCTGAAACAGCTTGATTTCCCGTTTTCTTTTCCGGCCCGGGAGGTAAAACAGCGGCTGCCTTTTTTGATTTGTAATTTTTCAGGGTAAAGAACATGAATGCAAGCGATACCCAAATAAAAAGATAGAGTCCGAATTTAGGATCGACACTGCTTCTTGAAGTAACGTCGCCGTAGTTGGCGCTATCGCGCGTGCCCCGGCCAAACCATTGATGCAAGTATCCGTATCCGGTTATAAAGTTGATAATTCCGGACAAAAATGCCCATTTGTAATGTTTATAGGCCATAATTGCGCCCACCAGCATGACCAGTAGCCCGAATATACCGTAACCAATGGAAATTCCGTAAATATCTACGGCTTGAAAAGTTCCACTGTATTCGGAAGTGTTGTCGGCGCTCGACAATTCTATCCAGGGTAAAAAGACCGAGATGATAGTTAATGCAGCTGCACCCAATGCAAGGTAATTTTTTTTCTTCATTTTTATACGTTTAAATAACCTATTGTTTTTTAGTTTTTTCAATCAAGTGGCGGAGCAATGCATGATCTTCTATTATCCTAACCACCGGGATTAGAAAATAAAGTTGAAAGCCTGGTACCGCAAATCTGATTTTTTTAGCGTATTCTTCTGCTATCCTATGAAGCTTAACCCTTGATCATAAGCTTTGCAGTTGAATTTAGATAGGTCAACAAATCAAGCTGCAAATGTACATGTATTTAACCATATATGTGCATAATTCAGTTTAGTTTTATTGTTTATATGCATTTTTAAAAGTGTGTTGGGGTCAAAACCGGATATTTCTTCTGCATTTCTGGGTTATTTATACAGTCCCGGCGTCAATCGCATGCTGAAATAAATGCCGCAAACCTGCGGCAAGGCATCCGGCGTCCCTAATTCGTTCCTGCAGTTTTGCGGCAAGGCATCCGGCACGCCGGATTTGTTCCCGCAGTTTTGCAACAAGGCATCCGGCATGCCGAATGTGTTCCCGCAGTTTTGCGACAGGGAAAAAGGGCTGCAGAATATGAATATAAGTAATAAAATGGGCAATTTATTTTTCACAGCCAATATATTTTCCTTTTCCGACGCAGTTATGGGGCAGAATACACCGGACTTTCAGACTTAACAACCCCCGATTCGGCAACCAGTTGGATTGGATTGCTTCAGTGTTTGTGCCGGATTCAATATTTCTGGATTAAATCGCTTGCTAATTCGCAAAACTGCATATATTTGTAGCATAATTTGGTTCAACCGGGTGCAGATACCAGAAATGAACCAATACCTTTAAAATCGCAGTTATTATGAAAACAATCAGGCTCATTTTCGGATTTTACCGGTCGTATGCCTTTGCGAGTTTGATCATTACGCTGGTGTGTATCTATTTTGTGGCTGCCTTGGGCATAAAGTACTTTGCATTGCTCTTTTGGTTTAAGATCATTACGCTGGGTATGATGTTTTATCTGGTAAATTCGTACAAACGCAGCGACTTCTATTTCTATAAAAATCTTGGATTGACAAAGAAGACGTTGTGGATTTCCACCCTTTCGTTCGATATGGTTTTATATTTCACTGGTTTAATCTTAACTCCATACCTAAAATGCATAATACCTTGGAACTGGATGGCGTAATACTCGATTTTGATACAAACAGAGTATTGCAGGATATATATTTGAAAAGTGAAACCGGAAAGATAACGGGGTTGCTGGGCCGGAATGGTACGGGGAAGTCCTGTATCATGAATATCATTTTCGGCGAACTGAGCCCGAGCGATAAGTCGGTGCGGCTGAATGGCAAAACGCTCTACGATAGTTCGCGGAATCCCGAAGACATGCGCTACCTCACACAGTTTGAGTTTATCCCCAAGTGGCTTTCGGTGAAGCAGGTGTTTCGCTATTTCGAGCTGGATTTCGAAGACTTTGCATTTATTTTCCCTGATTTTGAGCAATTCTATTTCGATAAAATCAGGGACCTGTCGGGTGGTGAACGGCGGATTATAGAGGCGTACTCCATACTGGCCTCGAAAACAAAGTTCTGTATGCTCGACGAGCCTTTCTCGCAAATCATGCCTATTTATGTAGAAGCAATGAAACAATTGATCCTGCGTGAAAAGGCCAACAAAGGCATTCTCGTTACCGACCATTTGTACAAACACATTATCGATATTTGCGACAGTATTTATGTGATTGACCACGGACAAACCTACCTTACCAAAAGCGTACAAGACTTGGAAAAACATGAATATATTCGGAGCATTAGTCCCCAAACGGTATAAACTGCGGGACAATCTGTTCTAATTGGTGGACAAATATGCATAATTGCAACGGAGGGGTTTCACAAATGTGAGTTTTGTTATAAATTTGAACTCGAATAATCAAAATTTATCTTACCACTAATCATGAAACAAACCCTTATTGCATTGCTGGGGATGCTTAGCTTTACCTGTCTTTATGCTCAGGAAGTGACGCGCGATACTACTTTTCGTGCCGATGGAAATCCTGTTATCCGCTACAAATACACCGCCGATCCGGCAGCCATGGTGTATAAAAATAAGTTTTACCTCTACACCGGACACGATGTTTGTCCACCCAATCAGGAACGTTACGTAATGAACGACTGGTGCGTGTTTTCGTCCGACGACATGAAAACATGGACAGAACACCCGACACCGCTGCGGGTATCCGACTTTGCGTGGGCAAAAGGTGATGCCTGGGCTTCGCAAGTGATTGAACGTAACGGCAAATTCTATTGGTACGTGGCTGTAGAACATAACAAAGTACATGGTAAAGCTATTGGTGTGGCTGTGTCCGACAGCCCGACAGGTCCGTTTAAAGATGCCAAAGGTTCGGCTATCATCACCAATGACCTGACTACCCAATACACCAAAATAAGTTGGGACGATATTGATCCAACTGTGATTATCGACGACGATAAACAAGCATATCTTTTCTGGGGAAATACCCAATGTTACTACGTGAAGCTGAAGGAGAACATGGTCGACACCGTTGGACCCATTGTGGCTGTTAAATACTTGCCCCGTTACACCGAAGCACCCTGGATTCATAAAACCAAAGGTTGGTATTACTTGTCGTATGCCTCCGAATTTCCAGAAAAGATTGTATATGCTATGAGCCGCAAAGTTACCGGGCCCTGGCAATACAAAGGTATCCTGAACGAACTGGCTGGCAACTCGAATACCAATCATCAGGCTATCGTGGAGTTTAAAGGCAAATGGTACTTCGTGTATCACAATGGTGGCGCCAATGTAGGTGGAAGCAGTTTCCATCGTTCGGTGTGTATCGACCGGCTTTATTACAACGAAGATGGCACCATCAAGCGCGTTCAAATGACCACCGAAGGTGTGGAAGCCGTAAAGTAAGCAGGCTTAAGAAATAACCAACCGTCCCGGGATTCTGAAACTGAATTCCGGGACGATTTGTTTTATGCACCCGGTATTATTCTGATTTTTTAGTTACTTTTGCTTCTATATCTTCTATGGTCAAAACAAAAATCGTAAAATTTACAGCAAGTTATGTTTCAAACTCAGGTGAAAATACCCCGTTCGCCGGTTAATATCACATTCGAAAGCCGGGTGATGGCCTTAGGTTCCTGTTTTGCCGAGAATATTGGCAAGAAGATGAGTGATGTTTATTTCGATGTCGAAGTAAACCCGTTTGGTGTGCTGTATAATCCGGTTTCAATTCGCAATAGCTTTGGTTTTTTACTCCAAAATAAGCATTTTACTTCTGATGATATATTCGAATACCGCTCGCTGTGGCAAAGTTTTTCGCACAGCAGCCTCTTTAGCGATATTTCAGTCGAAGGTTGTTTAGACAAGATAAATTCCCGGATGAATAATGCCTGCGATTTTTTCCGGAAAACTGACATCCTGCTGATAACTTTTGGCACAGCTTGGGTTTTTGAAGAAAAGAAGAGTGGGAGAGTGGTTTCTAATTGCCATAAATTGCCAGCCAGTGAATTTGTACGCCGCCGGCTGAGTGTGGAAGAAATTGTGGATGCTTATGCCACGCTGATAAACGAAGTAATTGCCCAACGTCCCTCCGTACAACTGATCTTTAGTGTCAGCCCTATCCGTCATTGGAAAGACGGTGCCCACGAGAATGCCATTAGTAAAAGCACCTTGTTGTTAGCCATTGAAGCTCTTCAACAGCAATTCAAGCAGGTTTATTATTTTCCAGCTTACGAAATATTGATGGACGAATTGCGCGATTACCGCTTTTATGCTTCGGATATGTTACATCCGTCGGATGTAGCTGTAGACTATATCTGGAGCCGCTTCGCCGATACCTATTTTGATGAGACAACCCTGAAAACGAAAAAGGAAGCAGAACAGTTGGCGGCGGACTTATTGCATCGCCCGTTGTTACTCGGTTCGGAAGAGTTCAAAAAGTTCCAGGCAGCTGTCGAAAAGCGCAAAGCTAAGCTCCTGGTTGATCATCCTTTTTTCAGCGATAGGATTAAATAAAAAAAGAGCCTTGCCGACCAAACAAGACTCTTTTGACGATTTATAGAACTATCAAACTATTTATAAATCGGTGATTAATTTAAATTTAGGAACCAATATCTTCATAATGATCCAGGCTAGCAAATAAGCTGAAGCGCAAACGCAGAACATAATGGCATAAGCTGTCTGAACGTGACTTTGGATTACGGCTTGGGCTGCATCTCCAACCAGATGTTGTGCATTTGCAGCTATTTCGCCAACCCCTTTGAAATGGTCGGTCAAGCGGCCTGCCAATTGTTGAACCAATACACCACCAATACCACCTGCAAGTCCACCGATACCTGTTACAGAGCCTACAGCTTTTTTCGGAAACATGTCCGATACAGTCGTAAATAGATTGGCAGACCAAGCTTGGTGGGCAGCTGCGCCGATACAAATAACGATTAATGCCAGAATGTATGCGTTTTCACCAAAATGCTGTACGTTTCCAAAATACGGAGTTAACACCAATGCCAACGGCAAGCAAGCAATGATCAACATGGCGGTCAGGCGCGCTTTATAAGCTTCCATGCCCCGGTTCATAAAAAACATGGGGAATCCTCCACCCGAAACACTGCCCACAATGGCAACAGCATAAACTATAAACAAAGGGATCATTATGGCATGGCCTTCCATGTTGAATTGTTGTTTCATGAAATCGGGCAACCAGAACAATAAAAACCACCACATTCCATCAGTCAGGAACTTGCCAATAACAAATGACCAGGTTTGTTTGTATGAAAATAATTTATACCAGGGTTCTTTTGTTGGAATCTCATCGTCTTCTGCCGAAGCCGCCACTGCAACATCATCGCTGTGGATATAATCGTACTCACTTTTAGAGAGTTTTTTCTGTTTTGAGGGTGATTCGTACAACCAAAACCAGAATATCAGCCAAATGAAACCGACAACGCCCGTAATGATAAATGCCATTTGCCAGCCTTTGATTGCTCCGTTAAACCAAATGGCATAAGCAATGGCAGGCACTGCCAATGAAGCTATCATAGCGCCTACGTTAGCTCCTGCATTGAAAATACCTGTTGCCAATGCCCGCTCTTTTTTCGGAAACCATTCCGCAATAGTTTTTATTGATGCCGGAAAGTTACCAGCTTCGCCAATTCCAAACAAAGAACGGATTAATGCATGCACAAGTGCAATACTTCCGGCAAATGCATTTAAAATGCCAAATACCGACCAAATGATCAATGACAACGCTAATCCTAGTTTTGTTCCGATTTTATCAATAACAAAACCGGCAAAAAACGTCATTAAAGCATAGAATGCAGTAAATAATGAAGTAACAAGGGCAAAGTCGGAATTTGTCCAGGCCAAACCACCTTCGGATAATGGTTTTGAAAACAATGGTTTTAAATAACCGATTACTTGGCGGTCCATGTAATTGATTGTGGTTGCAAAGAAAAGCAAGCCAACAATCGTCCAACGATAATTGCCGATTTTTTCGGCTGTAGATTCTGACATAAAAGTGATTTAAGAGTAAAGTGTGGGAACTTATTTACGTACTTTTTTGATAATATCCAGCGTGTCACTACATAATTTGCTGATACATGCCCAATCATTTCCTTTGATGAGTTCGGCAGGAAAAAGATTGGATCCCATTCCTACACAAGTAACACCTGCATCGAACCAGCCTTTCAGATTAGCTTCTTCGGGTTTAACCCCACCCGTTACCATCAAATTCGACCAAGGCATAGGCGCTTTCAAACCTTTCACAAATCCGGCACCCAATACATCGCCCGGAAAAACTTTGCATAAATCACAACCCATTTCCTGGGCAAAACCTACTTCTGATATTGATCCGCAACCCGGGGTATACGGAATCAAGCGACGGTTTGCAATTTTTGCTATTTCTGGATTAAATAATGGACCGACAATAAAATTTGCACCCATTTGAATGTACAATGCTGCTGTTGGAGCATCTACAATCGAACCAATGCCCATAATCATTTCCGGACATTCCTTAGCTGCAAATTTCACTAAATCGCGAAAAACCTCATGGGCAAAATCACCACGGTTCGTGAATTCAAATGCGCGAACACCACCGTCGTAACACGCTTTCACTACATTTTTAGCCACTTCAATATCACTATGATAAAATACCGGAACCATGCCGGTTTGTTGCATAGCTGTGATAACCTGAATTTTGTTGAATCTCATAATTTATGTATTACCCCCAACCCCCTAAGGAGAAGGAAGAAGAGTTAGTATTGTAATCTCTTATCCCTCTTTAGGGATAAGAGATGTTAGTATTGTAATGTAATTTTCCTTTAGGGACTAGGGGGTCTATCTTTGTACACGTCCACTGGCATCACCTCCAGCCAGGGCTTCAACCTCTTCAATTGAAACCAAATTAAAATCGCCATTGACTGTGTGTTTCAATGCAGAAGCTGCTACTGCAAATTCCAAAGCTTCTCCTTGGTTTGATTTAGTTAATAAACCATGAATGATACCACCTGAGAATGAATCGCCACCACCAACACGGTCGATAATTGGATCAATATCGTAACGTTTTGAAGTATAAAATTCGTTTCCATTATAAATCATAGCCTTCCAACCATTATGTGTCGCAGAAAATGATTCGCGCAACGTAGAAACAACATATTTGAAATCAAATTCTTTTGCCATTTGAGTGAAAATGCCTTTGTAGCCTTCAGCATCGGTATGCCCGGCCTCAACATCTGCATCGGGTTTAAACCCTAGGCAAAGCTCTGCATCTTCTTCGTTTCCGATACACACGTCTACATATTGCATCAATGGACGCATAATAGATTGAGCCTTTTCTTTAGTCCAGAGCTTTTTGCGGAAGTTTAAGTCAACAGAAACTGTAACACCATTTCGTTTAGCTGCTTCACAGGCTAATTTTGTTAGTTCTGCTGATTTGTCTGAAATAGCAGGTGTAATGCCTGACCAGTGAAACCAATCGGCTCCTTGCATAATGGCATCAAAATCAAAATCAGAAGCATCTGCTTCGGCAATTGCTGAGTGTGCACGGTCATAGATAACTTTACTAGGACGCATTGATGCACCTGTTTCGAGATAATAAATGCCTACACGATCTCCACCGCGGGCAATAAAATCTGTATTAACACCAAATTTACGTAAAGCATTTACGGCAGATTGTCCAATCTCATGTTTAGGCAGTTTTGTTACAAAGTAGGCTTCGTGACCGTAGTTTGCACAGCTCACGGCAACATTTGCTTCTCCTCCACCATACACAACGTCAAATACATCTGACTGAACAAAACGTGTGTTTCCCGGAGTTGACAAACGGAGCATTATTTCTCCTAATGTTACAATTTTTTTACTCATTTTCTATGTTTGAATTTTTTAACAATATTTCCAAATTGGTCGACCAAAAGTACTGCTTTATTTTTTAAATTCAAAACAAAGCTAATTACTTTTCATGTCCTTTTTGTGCAATAATTGACCTCTTTAGTGAACTATTTGATAGATACTTAAAAATTAAAAAAAGATTTAGCGTTGTTGTAGCTGATATCTTCGACCATTTTTCCAATAAAATCTAATTCCTGATAAGGGAGCAAGCCATTTTCAACGTCATTACCAATTAAATTACAAAGCGTACGACGGAAGTATTCGTGGCGAGGGTAGGAGAGGAAGCTGCGTGAATCAGTTAACATGCCGACAAAGCGACTCAACAAACCCAGTACTGAAAGTGAGTTCATTTGTTTTTCCATGCCATCTTTTTGATCTAAAAACCACCAGCCGGAACCAAATTGTATCTTTCCTGCCACAGTTCCATCTTGGAAATTTCCAATCATGGTAGCAATCATCTCATTGTCGGATGGATTCAAGTTGTATATAATGGTTTTTGCCAGTTTGTTATTCGTGTCGAGTCTGTTCAGAAATTTAGACATGGCTTTGGCGGTATTAAATGTTCCAATGGAGTCAAATCCTGTATCAGCTCCCAGTTGATTAAATAGTCTTGTATTGTTATTTCTTATAGCACCGTAATGAAACTGTTGAGTCCAACCTTTTTCCCAATCCATTTCAGCAAAGATTACCATCATGGCTGATTTGAATTTTAGGACCTCAACCTGCGTTAATTCTTGTCCACCATATACTTTGTCAAAGATCGATTTAATTTCAACCTCTGTATAATCTTCAGCATAAAATTCTTCAATTCCGTGATCGGACAGCTTGCAACCATTCTCGGCAAAGAAATCCTGACGTTTACGTAATGCAAGAATCATATCGTCAAATTTGGAAATAGTAATTCCTGAAGCCACAGATAATTGCTCAACATAGGCACGGAATGAAACGGAACTTTCAACAGCCATAGCTTTATCTGGACGCCATGTAGGCAACATTTTTACTTCAAAACCATCCTGACGTGTTTTAATATGATGTTCCAGTGTGTCAATAGGATCGTCGGTTGTACAAACTGCTTCTACATTATAGTGTCGCATCAGGTTACGGGCTGAAAATTCGGGTGTTTGAAGTTTTTCCGTACATTCATCATATATTTCACGAGCAGTTTTAGGCGACAGAAGTTTTTCAATTCCAAAACAGGTTTTCAATTCCAAGTGAGTCCAATGATAAAGCGGGTTACGCATGGTGTAAGGCACAGTTTCAGCCCATTTCTCAAATTTTACCCAATCCGAAGTGTCCTTTCCTGTGCAGAAACGTTCGTCAATGCCATTAGTTCTCATGGCTCGCCATTTATAATGATCACCACCTAACCATGCTTCTGTCAGTGATTTAAATTGATGATCGTTAGCCACCATTGAAGGAATCAAATGACAGTGATAGTCAATAATTGGTTGTTTAGCTGCATGTTCGTGATACAATCTTTGTGCTGTTTCAGATTGCAACAGAAAATTTTCGTCTAAGAATTTTTTCATATTACTCTAATTTATTTGGGTGCTATAATTACTGATATTTATTTCCTTTCTAAAATGCATATTAAACTTAGGCTTTCAACAGAAACAAGTAAAGTGCCCACATTTGAATTCTAAAACCTGTTTGTAATTAATTTTCGATGAAAACCTTTGGTGTGCTGTTAATAAATAAAATCGCAAATAACAGTATGTCAAAACTTTAAAAACAAGTATTCTCTTATTTGTGATTTTCCGTGTTCGCCCACGAAGATACACATAATTTTATATTCAAGAAACAATTTCATTTTTTTGTATGAAAATAAATGCAATTGTGTCCGAACACAGTGCCAAAACGAATTAAAATCAGAAATTGGAGGAGGATAGGTGGAAACCCGAACTATGAAGACATATTGTTGGTCTCAGGAATGAGATGAGTTTATATAAGTAGAGACACGAATATTCGTGTCTCTACAATATGATTTGCCTTTGGTTGTTGGGCAATTAGTCTTGAAATTGACAATTTATTTGGTAGGAGCAATTAATTTGTAACCTTTACCATGAATATTGATAATTATCAGATTGGTATCAGCTTTCAATAATTTACGCAATTTGCAAAGATAAACGTCCATACTTCTACCATTGAAATAATTGTTTTCATCCCAGATAGTTTCCAACAAATACTTACGTTCTAACATAACATTTGGATTTGCAGCGAGTAGAACTAATAAATGCAACTCTTTGTTTGTAAGCTTAGTTGATTCAGTTCCAAGCGTAAGTAAGCGTTTTTGCACTTCAATTGTGTAAGCTCCAATAGTGTAAGATTGGGCCTTCAGCAATTTTTCAAGAACTTCGCTGTGTCCTTTAAACATGATTCTTTCTTTTTCGTTTTCCATTTTGCTTCATTTTTAGTGTTAATAAATATAGTGAACATCATTTTTTTTTGATCAATCTTAAAACTGCCAATTCTAACATGGTATTCTAAGACTTGAAATTAATCAGGAATTGCATCAGCATTAACTTTAACAAAACAAGGAATTAAATTGTTCAGGAATGTTACAAATTAATTCAAATTTTGTAATCGTATGTTTATCCAAAACATTTGTTGGTGGGCACTAACCCTCAATAGTTAATTGAAATATTTTCTATTTTTCCAAAGATTCGAATAACTTGTCAAAAACAATGCTTGTTGCAGGTTTAAAATATTGGCAAATATTGCATTGCTCTAATATTCATTGGTATCACGCGATAAAGAGCTTTTATTAAATTTTAAAACACAAAACTACGAATTTACTTTGAATTATTAATGACTCAGTTAATTGTTTTTTTCAATGAATTTTATTTTTCCGTTTAAAATAAGGTTTTCTTTTATTCATTCAGGCTGATTTATTGTCAAAACATGTTGTAAAATATGTTTTTCAAAGGCATACATCTCTTAAAAATAAACATTTCGAAGTTCAATTCAGGCTCTTTTTTAGAATAATTGGTATCTACAATAATGCTCTAAAACACAATTTCAAGAATAATTTTATTATCACAAAATATATCGTACTTTTGTAAGAAAAATTTCTGTGTTCGAACACGGAATGGATATATTCAATAAAAATGGAAGAATTAAACAATAAAATCCGGATAAAAGATATTGCTAAATTGGCTGGAGTGTCAGAAGGAACGGTTGATCGGGTAATTCATCAGCGTGGGGATGTGTCTACTAAAAGTCTTGAAGCAGTGAACAAAGTGTTAGAAGAGATAAATTACAAGCCAAACCTGATAGCCCGTTCATTGGCGTCAAAAAAGCAATATCGGTTTGTATGTTTGTACCCCGAACATAAAATGGGAGATTATTGGCAAACTATAAACGATGGTTTTGACCTGGCTGCTTCCGAATTTACACATTATAATGTTCAAATTGAGAAATATTACTTTAACCAATTTGACACCCTGACTTTTATTGCCAAATCGAATAAAATACTTCAAATGAAACCGGATGCAGTATTTATTGCACCCATTTTCAGGGATGAAACATTGAGTTTTACATCAAAACTACACCACCTCAATATTCCATTTTCTTACATAGATTCTATGATTGAGGAAACCGATTTTGTAACTTATTATGGACAGCATTCGTTTCAAAGCGGTTATATTGCGGCCAAATTATTGTTGAGCCCGCTTGTTGAAAATGAAAAAGTGCTGGTTATCCGAACTCAACGAAAAGGTGCGGTTTCGAACCAAACATTAAACAGAAACAATGGATTTTTGCAATATATCAAAGAGAAACAACTTGAGAATAAGCTGGAATTGATCAATGTGGAGTTTAAAGATGATAATGAAGATGCAAACCTTGAGATATTGCGGGCAGTATTTGCAAGCCAATCCAATATTAAAGCTGCCATAACCTTCAATTCAAAAGTATATCGTTTAGCAATGCATCTGGAAGCTTTAAACCATTTGGACGTGAAACTTATCGGTTATGACTTATTGGAACAAAATGTTGCCTTTCTGAAGCAGGATGTGATTTCTTTTCTAATTGCTCAACGGCCTAACCAGCAGGCCTATTTTACGGTCAGGGATATGTGTCGCAAACTCATTTTTAAACAGGAGATAAAGAAAATAAATTATGTCCCTATCGATATACTGTTGAAAGATAACATTGAAGATTATATGAATTTCACTGAGTAAACATCTAATAAAATAGTAGCTATAACAGATTAAATTTATTGTTATGAAATTAGGAAAATTCAGTTTCGGTATTGGCGATCGTTTTTCGCATCAAGGAATTGCCCAATTACGCGGTATCATGAAAGCCAATGAAATGGGCTTGGATATTAGCCCGGTATGGAATAAATCGAACCGTGAGCATACTTATGTTCATTCGCATCCTTCCGATGTTCGCAAAGAAGCCGATGGAGCAGTTGCTATTTTAGGGTTTAATGGAAAATATTTTGTAGATGCTGATCATATAAATTTAAGCAATGTGGCTCAATTTGTTGATTATTCTGATTTCTTCACGCTTGATGTTGCGTCATTTATAGGGAAAGAAAGTAAACCAGAGGATATTAATGATTTTGTGGCTTCTTGTTCAAAATACATGGGAAATTTGAGCGTTCCCGGAATTCAACAACATCTGATAGTTACCGACGAATTTTTGGCAGCAATTGCTGGTAAATTTTTAGTAGCAGCGCAACAAGCCGCTGATATATATAATTTCTTGAAAAATGAAAAAGGTGACGGAAATTTCATAACTGAAGTTTCTATGGATGAGGTGGAAAGTCCTCAGACACCTATTGAATTATTGTTTATTCTGAAAATGCTTGCTGATAAAGGCGTTCCGGTTCAGACTATCGCTCCTAAATTTACCGGGCGTTTTAATAAAGGTGTGGATTATACCGGTGATTTAGACCAGTTTGCAACGGAATTTGAAGATGATGTATTGATTTTGGATTATGCAGTAAAAGAATTCGGCTTGCCGAAAGAATTAAAATTGAGTATCCATTCGGGAAGCGATAAATTCTCTATTTATCCAATTATGGCAGACATTATCAAAAAACATGATAAAGGACTCCATGTAAAAACTGCTGGTACAACCTGGTTGGAAGAAGTAATAGGATTGGCTGTAGCTGGTGGAGACGCATTGGTAGCTGCGAAATATATCTATGAACATTCAATTGGTAGAAAAAGTGAATTATGTGCTCCGTATGCTGATGTTATTGATATTGATGACACTAAACTTCCTTCGGTTGAGGAGGTAAATTCATGGTCGGGCGAAAAATATGCCAATACGCTTCGTCATATTCCCGGACATCCGGATTACAATCCTAATTTCCGACAGTTAATTCATGTGGCTTACAAAGTGGCTTCCGAAATGGGTAAAGCATATACTGACTTATTGGAGAAATATCCTGAAGTAATTGGTGCGTGTGTTGAAGAAAATATTTACGAACGTCATTTGAAACGTTTATTTAATTTATAATTAATTGTCAATATAATTTATGGAAAACTTATTTAATGTAAAAGACTTAGTGGTTGTTATCACTGGTGCCGGAGGTATTCTTGGACGTGGTATGTCAGAATATATGGCAAGCCAGGGGGCTAAAATTGTAATTTTGGATCGGAGTGAAGAAGCCGGTAAAAAACTGGAAGCTGAACTTATTGAAAAAGGTTATGATGTAATGTTTTTATTTTGTGATGTACTTAATAAAGAGATTCTGGAACAAAACTCGGCAGATATTATTGCGAAATACGGTCGCATAGACGTGCTGGTAAATGCTGCCGGTGGTAATATGGCTGGAGCAACCATCGGGCCGGACAAAACTATTTTTGATCTGGAAATTGATGCTTTCAAAAAAGTAGTTGATTTAAATTTGTTTGGAACCGTTATGCCAACTATGGTTTTTGCTAAAGAAATGGTGAAACAAGAAAAAGGAAGTATTATCAATATTTCTTCAGAATCGGCTATCCGTCCATTGACAAGAGTGGTTGGGTATGGTTCTTCTAAAGCTGCCGTTACCAACTTTACAAAATATATGGCAACCGAACTGGCAACTAAATTTGGTTCTGGGTTGCGTGTAAATGCTATGGCACCCGGGTTTTTCCTGACGGAGCAAAACCGTACGTTGATGACAAACCCGGATGGATCGTTAACCGCACGGGGTAACTCCATTATTGCCCACACTCCGTTTGGACGTTTTGGTGAGCCTGAAGAATTGTTCGGAACTTTACACTGGTTAGCCAGCGATGCTTCAAAATTCGTAACCGGAACATTGACCGTTATCGATGGTGGCTTTGATGTGTTCTGTATTTAATATTTCAGAGATAATTTCAATTCAAAATTCTTAAATAAATTGAATTATGTATTTATGTAAACAATCGTGGAGATGGTACGGACCCAATGATCCGGTATCGCTCGCTGATATTCGACAAGCAGGTGCTACAGACATTGTAAATGCTTTGCATCAAATTCCTAATGGTCAGGTGTGGACAGTAGAAGCCATTATGGAACGTAAGAAAATGATTGAAGATGCTGGTCTTATTTGGTCGGTGGTTGAAAGTGTGCCTGTGCATGAACATATTAAAACTCAAACGGGAGACTTCCAACAATATATTGATAATTATAAAACCTCCATTCGCAATTTAGCTGCATGTGGTATTTATATCATTACCTATAATTTTATGCCTGTACTGGATTGGACCCGCACTGATTTGGCTTATACTTTGCCTGATGGTTCCAAAGCATTACGTTTTGAAATGGCGGCATTTGTAGCATTCGATCTGTATATCCTCCAACGCCCCAATGCAGAGAAAGATTATTCGGCAGAACAAATAGAAAAAGCCAGACTGCGCTTTGAATCAATGACCGAGGAGGATAAGCAGCTGCTTACCCGCAATATGATTGCCGGTTTGCCTGGATCGGAAGAAAGTTTTACCGTGACGCAGTTTCAGCAAGCTCTCGATCGTTACGAGAATATTGATGCTGAAAAACTCCGAAGCAATTTAATTTACTTCTTATCCGAGATCTGTCCGGTGGCTGATGAAGTGGGTGCACGAATGGTAATTCACCCAGATGATCCGCCGGCTTCAATTCTGGGATTACCGCGTATCCTGAGCCGTGAAAATGATTATGCCCAGCTAATTCAGGCTGTTCCTAATCAATCGAATGGTTTATGTCTGTGCACCGGTTCATTCGGAGTGAGCAGCGCTAACGATTTAGCAGGTATGATTGAACGATTTGGCGATAGGATTGATTTCGTTCATTTCAGAAGCACACAGCGGGATGATGAAGGTAACTTCTACGAAGCAAACCATCTGGAAGGTGATGTAGATATGTACGGTGTTATGAAAGCGCTGGTACTGTTGCAACAACGCCGCCAATGCTCCATAGCCTTGCGCCCCGATCATGGGCATCAAATGTTGGATGATTTGAAAAAGAAAACCAATCCGGGTTATTCGGCTATCGGGCGCCTCAGGGGGTTAGCAGAATTACGTGGTTTGGAAATGGGAATAGCTAAATCTATTTTATAAAAGGAATTATTTTAGGATAATATCCTGCCCTAAAATCTCTGTAAACGGGGTTGTACTTTAAGTAAATAGCTTATTGTATGACCCCGTTTGGTTTTCAGACAAGAAACTTCTCTTTATCGATTCGAAAACATTACTTTTGTAAAAGCGTTTGTAAAAGGAAATAAACACAACATTACTTGTTGGTTTTAGATAATAAAAGTGTGCTTGAATGAAGATAATTATTGATGATAAGATTCCATATATCCAAGGGGCATTTGAGAACGTGGCTGAGGTTGTTTACCTGCCTGGTTCGAAAACAACTCCGGAAGTAGTGAAAGATGCCGATGCTATTGTAACCCGGACACGCACTATCTGCAATGAAAAATTATTGGCTGGTTCGTCGGTAAAATTCATTGCTACGGCAACGATCGGTTATGATCATATAGATACCGATTATTGTGCTGCAACCGGCATACGCTGGACTAATGCTCCCGGATGTAATTCTAAATCGGTGGAACAATATGTTGCTTCGGCGTTATTTGTATTGGCAGAAACCAAGAAGCTGCAATTGGAAAATATGTGTATCGGTGTAGTGGGAGTGGGCAATGTGGGAAGCAAGGTGGCACGATTTTGTGAGTTGCTGGGAATGAAAGTGCTGTTGAATGACCCTCCGCGTGAACGGCACGAAGGGTCTGAAGCATTTGTTAGTTTAAATCAAATTAAGCAGCAGGCCGATATCATATCTTTGCATGTTCCGTTGAATTTGAAAGGCCGGGATGCTACATTTCATATTGGGAATGAACTGTTTTTCTCTGAGTTGAAACGAAACCCCATACTCATTAATTCGTGCCGGGGAGAAGTGGTGGAAACGAATGCTGTCAAAGCTGCTTTGAAGTCAGGAAAGCTTTCCGGTTTTGTGTGCGATTGTTGGGAAAATGAACCTGATATTGATTTGGAATTACTTGCCGCCACCGATCTTGCCACACCGCATATTGCGGGTTATTCGAAAGATGGAAAAGCCACAGGCACGTTGATGAGTGTTCGGGCAATTAGCGATTTTTTTGCGCTTGGACTGAACAACTGGGTACCTTTTGGGGTTGAATTACCAGCAAATCCTATTATCGAACTGGATGGTGAGGGTTTGTCAGAACAAGAAATCATTTCCAAAGCCATTCTTACAACCTACGACATTCGGAACGATGACAAACTCTTCAGAAGTAACACGGCTGAGTTTGAACAACAACGGGGGGATTACCCGGTCCGCCGTGAGTTTCCTGCATATACAATTCAGGCTAAAAATATAAGCCCCGTGACGTTGGAAAAGCTTAAAGGCATTGGATTCAACTAAATCAACAAGAAATAAATAAAAAATATTATAATCAAATTTTTGTATGAAGAAACTGGCAGATATTGGATTAATCGGGTTAGCCGTTATGGGTGAAAACCTGTCGTTGAATATGGAAAGCAAAGGCTTTACTGTTGCTGTTTACAACCGCACCGTTCCCGGAATAGAAGAAGGAGTTGTTGACAGGTTTATCAATTCGCGTGGTGCGGGAAAAAATTTTATCGGTTCTACCGATATGGGTGATTTTGTAAAGTCGATCGCTGCTCCCCGCAAGGTATTTATGATGGTAAAAGCAGGAAAACCTGTTGACGAACTGATAGAACAACTGATTCCGTTACTCGAGCCGGGTGATATTATTATCGATGGTGGAAATTCCCATTATCCCGATACTATTCGCAGGACTAACTATGTTGAAAGCAAAGGTCTTCTTTTTGTTGGTACCGGTGTTTCTGGTGGCGAAGAAGGTGCATTGCTCGGGCCTTCGATGATGCCGGGTGGTTCTCCGGCTGCCTGGCCAGCTGTAAAAGAAATTTTTCAGTCTATTTCGGCTAAAGTGGAAGATGGAACTCCTTGCTGCGACTGGGTGGGCGAAGGTGGTGCAGGTCATTTTGTAAAAATGGTGCACAATGGCATTGAATATGGTGATATGCAAATTATCAGTGAAGCTTATCAGATGATGAAAGACTTGCTGGGAATGACTGCCGATGAGATGCACGAAGTATTTAAAGCGTGGAACAAAGGCGATCTGGATTCGTACCTGATAGAGATTACTGCCGAAATACTTGGATTTAAAGATGAAAAAGGAGAACCATTGGTAGAAAAAATACTGGACGCTGCCGGACAAAAAGGTACCGGAAAATGGACGGCCGTAACAGCTCTTGACTTTGGTATTCCATTGACCTTGATTGGTGAGTCTGTATTTGCCCGTTGTTTGTCTGCCCAAAAAGATATGCGGGTGTTGGCTGCTAAATCCCTTCACGGGCCGGAAACCAAATTCGCCGGCGATAAAGCCCAAATGATCTCCGATTTGAAAGATGCTTTGTTTGGAGCTAAGATTATTTCGTACGCGCAAGGTTACAACCTGATGATGGAAGCTGCCAAAGAGTACAACTGGAATTTAAACTACGGAAGCATTGCTTTGATGTGGCGCGGTGGTTGTATTATCCGTTCCATTTTCTTAAACGATATCAAAAAGGCATTTGAAACCAATCCCGGGTTGGAGAATTTGTTGCTTGATCCTTACTTCAAAAATATCGTGGAGAAAGCGCAAGCAGGGTGGCGTCGTGTGTGTGCAGCAGCGTTGACTAACGGGGTTCCGGTACCGGCACTTACTTCTGCGCTTTGCTATTTCGACGGATTGCGCACCGAACAATTGCCGGCTAACTTGTTGCAGGCACAACGTGATTACTTCGGAGCACATACTTACGAGCGCATTGACCGTCCGCGTGGTGAATTTTTCCATACTAACTGGACAGGCCGGGGTGGCGATACTTCGTCTACCACTTATAGTGTGTAAAGTAGATATATTGAATAATAAAAAGAGGCTGGTTCTGTTTTACGGAATCAGCCTTTTTGATGTCCTAAAGTTGTTGTTTTGAACAATATTGCAGGAATAATTGTACTATAAATACACTATTTTCAATCGGAATACTATGGAACTCAAAGTCATTATTACAGGCGCTACCGGCATGGTAGGTGAAGGTGTATTGCTTGAATGCATCGAACACCAGGATATAAAAGAGGTGCTGATTGTAAACCGTCGACCCACCGGATTCAGGCATCCTAAATTGAAAGAATGTATTATTCCCGACTTCCTGAACCTGGAGGGATTCAATGACCAGCTAAAGGGATACGATGCGTGTTTTTATTGTGCAGGAGTGAGTTCGGTAGGGATGAAAGAGGCCGATTACCGGTTTGTGACCTATGATATAACCATGCATTTTGCCCAGAAACTGGCAAGCCTAAACCATAAAATGATCTTTGTATATGTGTCGGGCAGTCTGACCGACAGCACTGAAAAAGGAAATGTCATGTGGGCGCGTGTAAAAGGCCGGACCGAGAATGCCCTCATGCAGCTACCCTTCAAAAGGGTCTATAATTTCCGTCCCGGCTTTATGAAGCCTACCCCGGGACAACGAAATATCAAAAGCTACTACAAGTATATCGGAATTTTGTACCCCATCCTGCATAAGATGTTCCCCAATCAGGTAAGCACCCTGAGCGATGTGGGGCTGGCCATGATAAACTGCGTCCGCAAGGGTTATCCGAAGCAAATACTCGAAGTAAAAGACTTAAACTTTCTGGGAAAGGAGTAGGATAGGCCTTCCATCCTTTTTCTCATACGGCTTTTTAGCAGAACGGAGCTTATTTTAAGCCAAAGCATCCCCGTTAGCTGCAATCGGACCACCGGAAGCGATAAACTCTGCACAAAAAACAGTAAAATGTGCTGCTTTATTGATTTTCTCACCACCGATAATACAAAACGCACCACCGGCAAGACCTACCGGTGGTGCGTTTTGCGTTTTTCCATCACCGATAATCATTGCCGGTGATGAGTTTCGTGTTTTTTCAGTTTCAATTAGTATAAAAGTTATGGTTTTTGTCTAATAAAGCGGATTTAATTGTATTTATGTGTGCTTTAATTTTAATTATTAACCGTTTTGTGTTTAAAAACATATATTTGTGCTATTGCGTTTTAGTTAATCGGCTTATTTTTGCAACGATTTAATAACAATATAAACAAAAAAAACTATGGCTACAGAATCAACAAGTATGAGCCTTGATGAATTATTGAGAAAATCATCAAGGATGTCGGACAATATCAGGCTGAACGCAGCTAAAATTGGACGTTACGGAATTGAAGTTCCTGTTTTTACTACAGAACTGGACGCAGACGGTGCAACGGCTGACACATTGAGCAAAGAACATGACCGGATGAAGAGCGAACTGAAAGCAAAAACAGAAGAATTGAATGTGTTGAGAGCAAAGATTGAAAAAAGTTATTCGCAGGCTAAAAAGGCGGTGAAAATGGCTGAACCGCAAACCAATTGGTGGGCTTACGGCATTGAAGACAAACGATAAAGGTGCGTACCAATTGAATGTTTATAATTTTGCAACACAACTTTGAAAACTCCAAAACTTCCGGATGAAAGTTTTGGAGTTTTTTTGCGTTATATAACCTATCCGGCTGGTCCAATCAATTCAAAAACAATTATCTTTGGATCGCTAACAACCCTGATTTGGAAATTATGAGAATCTGCCAACGGTTTTTATTTGCAGTTATAAGCATGTTGCCGGTCTTTGTCCCGGCCCAAGACAAACTAAAGCTGGAAAACAATCGGCTTGTAGTGGGCGAAATCCTCAATTACAAGGCTACATGGGGATTTGTTACCATTGGTAGCGCCTACACAAAGATCGACAAAACGATTTATAAGATCGGTTCCAACTATTGCTACAGCGTGGAAGTGAATGGGCAGACCAACGGCCTGGCAAAGTTGTTTTTTTTGCACGACAAGTGGCAATCTTACATTGATACGGCCACCATTACCACCCACAAATCATTCAGAAGCATTCGCGAAGGCCGCTATCAGCTTGACGAAATAGTTCATTTTGACCATCTCAACCAAAAAGCCGAAGTACAGGTATTGGATAAGAAAACCCATACCTATGTATTTAAAAAGAAGTATGATACCCCAGGGAATATACGTGATATTATTACCGGAGCTTTAATTTTCCGGTTAATCGATTTTGAAAAATATGCCAAAGGTGATACGATAGTGGTAAATGGGTTTTACGAAGATGAAGCATATAAAATTGAAGTTGTATACGTGGGTCCGGAATATATCAAAACAGATAAAGGCCGCATCAGATGCTATAAGGTAACTCCCATTTTGCCCAATAATAAAGTGTTTAATGGACGGAAATCGGTAGATATTTGGTTTGCTGCAAATAAATCGCAAGCCATTGTACGGATAATTGCAAAGTTATTTTTAGGAAATATCCATATTGAATTGCAAGATTGATCCCCGGTATAAAATGCCCGTTTGTTGGAGCTTGCGGATGACGGCGTAAATCAAATTCAGGCAATGTATAAACCTCGTTAGCCTGTTTTCCCCCGAAAACGACTACCTTTGCCGCCTGTTTCTCCGGCAGGGAAACCCAGAACTAAAAAAAACGACAATAAAATGACTTTCTCCGAATTAGGGATTAATGATAATATCCTTCAGGCACTTCAGGAAAATAAAATTTCCGAACCCACAGCCATTCAGCAACAAGCTATTCCGCAGATACTTGGTCACCATACCGATTTGGTTGCTGTGGCACAAACCGGAACGGGAAAAACGGCTGCTTTTAGTCTGCCTATTCTTCAAACCATTAATCCGAAGTTGGCCGCCGTTCAGGCGCTTGTCCTGGTTCCTACCCGGGAACTGGGACAACAGGTGGCGCGGGAGTTTTTCCTTTTTTCCAAACATTTGCCCCGTGTATTTGCCGAAGCAGTTTATGGAGGGGCGCCTATCGACGATCAGATTCAACGGCTGAAACGTACCACTCATGTGGTGGTGGCTACTCCCGGACGCTTACTCGATTTATTGGATAGAAAGGCCCTTAGTCTGCAGGATTTGAAATATCTGGTGCTGGATGAAGCCGATGAAATGATGAACATGGGTTTTAAACCGGAGATTGATCAAATACTGCGTTCGTGCCCGAAAGGTATTACCAATATGCTGTTTACAGCTACTATGCCGGCTGACGTGAAGCAAATTATCCGCGATTATCTGCTTCCCGATTTTGTGGAGATACACATTAATGCAGAAGAGTTTGTAAACCGGAAAATAGAACATCAATATCTGGTTTACAAGCAAGGAGAAAAGCTTGATTATCTGAAAGCATATCTCTCCGAACGTCAGGATCAACGTGGTATTCTGTTTTGCCGAACTAAAACAGCTGCAAAGCGGTTGGCAAAGCAATTGGCGGGTTTTACGGTTACAGCCGATGCGCTTCACGGCAACCTGAATCAGGAAATGCGTGACAAAGTAATGCGTGGCTTTAAGAAAAACCGCATTAACCTGCTTGTTGCCACCGATATTGCAGCACGTGGCATCGATGTGAAAGACTTGGATTACATCATTCACTACCATTTACCCGAAAAAGCGGAATATTACACGCACCGAAGTGGACGTACAGCCCGTGCCGGGAAATCCGGCATATCAGTTTGTCTGGTAAAAGCTGAAGATTTGCCTGAAATTAAAGCGTTGGAAGCTGACCTGAAAATAAAGTTTACAGAGATAGGAGTGAAGCTGCTTCCCGAATTAAAACCAACTGCACCTGTAACCCTATACATGAATATGGGTTTTGGACAAGGCTTTACGAAAAGTAATCTCCCGGAATTTTTGGTAGAAGAAGCGGGTCTGAATTTGTCGGATATAAAAAATGTAGTGGTGGAAGATAACCGTTCATATTTTGACGTCCCTGCAAAGTTTGAACAGCAGGTCTTTATCAACCTCAAAGGCTATAAACTATCCCACCGAAACCTGAAACTTACGCTCGATGGAGTAAATAGCAAACGGAATATCTATTAAACGTAACCGGGGAGATACTTTTCAGTATCTCCCCGGTTGTTGAATGCCCTTAAGGATCGATTTATAAAAGATTCTTTAGTGCGGCTGCAAATTCTTTTACTTCTTCTTCGGTGGTATCAAACGAACACATCCATCGTTGTTCATGGGTTTCAGCATCCCATTCGTAAAAAGGATATTGTGCCCGTAATGGTTGAATGACATGAACCGGGATGATCACAAAAACGGCATTGGCATCTACGCTCCGGTTGATTTTTACGCCCGGCAAACCACCAACTTCACTCGCCAGCAGTTGTGCCATCTTGTTGGCATGGCTAGCCATTCTCAACCAGAGATTATTTGTCAATAAAGCGGTGAATTGAGTGGAAATAAACCTGTTTTTAGAGAAAAGCTGAGCAGTTTGCTTATGAAAATAAGGAGCATTTGCCTTCAGCTCTTCGTTGAAAATTAATACAGCTTCGCCCACCATTAACCCGTTCTTTGTTCCGCCAAAGCTCATAATATCCACACCACAGTCCACTGTAGCTTCTTTCAGGCTTACACCTAACGCAGCCACTGCATTTGAAATCCGGGCTCCATCCAAATGAACATACATGCCGTTGGCATGAGCAAAATCGCATAATGCTTTTAGTTCTTCAATCGAATAAATAGTTCCAAGTTCAGTACTTTGGCTGATGGATATAACTTTGGGTTGGGTGTTGTGAACATTTCCTATCCGGTTGATCAACGGTGTGATCATTGCTGGGGTCAGTTTACCATCAGCTGTTTTCAGAGGCAGGAGTGAGCATCCGATACTTTGGGTAGGTGCTCCGCATTCATCAGCCAGAATATGCGCATATTCCGAACACACAACGGCTTGAAACGGCAATGTGCAGCACTTTAAACAAGTTACATTGGCGCCTGTGCCATTAAAAGTATATAATACGGTTACTTTTCCAAATTCTTTTTCAAAAAGGCGATTTGCTTCTTCTGTAAATTGATCATCTCCGTATGAGATTTGATGATGTGAGTTAGCCCGTTGGATGGCTTCAAAAATTTCGGGATGAATACCCGAGTAATTGTCACTGGCGAAAGATTTCATTGTAAATTATTGAATGTGAATTTATGAACAAAAAATAAGAGCAAAGAACAAAGACGGTCTCTTAATGTCTTTGTTCTTTGCTCTTATTCTATTAATATCTGATTAAAATTTGAACTTATCAAAAAAGCTTTTCGATTTTGATTCTTCCGCCGTGGCCTCTTCTGTAACTTCTTCAGGGCGGGGAGTGGCTTCACCTTGTTCACGTTTAATAAAGCCCACTACATCTTCCAATCCGTCAATAAACTTATCGAAATCTTCTTTATAGAGAAATATTTTGTGTTTTTCGTAAGTAACCTGGGCAGTTTCATCAGAGCCGGTAACTCTTTTTTTGCTTTCGGTAATGGCAATGAATAGATCTTCGTTTCTGCTTTTCTTTACGTCCAAGTAGTAAATTCGCTTTCCGGCCTTAATCGCTTTCGAATAAATGATCTCGTTATCTTTCTTCTCAATCTCAAATTTCTTTTTCTCTACTTCCATAATGCTATTTGTTTTTCAAAACAATTATAAAACACTTAATCAATTCTCAAACTACTTAATTCTCAATTCATCAGATTCACGTAACGATTCACTTTTGTATTCGTGATTTTTTGAATGCTCAAATTTCTGTATTTTTTTCGAATATATCAAATAAAAGTGGCATTTTTGTTGAATTATTTGAGAATTATTTTGCAAATGTAATTTATTTTGTCTTTTTTGCAGCTTTTTATTAATAGTAAAGTTGGCAAATTGCATGAATATATTAAAACTGATAATTAAAATAATGATAGGCACTGATTGCTTTAATCTTTCAGCGGAATATTCATTCGTTTTTTTGAAAGAATAAATAAAAAAACAATTATTTTTGTCATTCAATTCTAGAGAAAAAATGAAATTCGCATTGAATTTTTATTTTTCGCAGAAAGATGACAATGTACTAAATTCAATACTAATCCAGTCAAATACAATTTTATTTATGGAATCAACAATTAAACTTTACTCGCTTAAGGCTGTTGAGATTAAATCTTACACATTTGCATTGCTTTTTGTTATCGGAAACATTTTGTTGCCACAACTTTGTCATTTGATGCCTTCCGGTGGTATGATACTACTTCCAATTTACTTTTTTACGCTGATTGCGGCTTATAAATACGGTTTCTTTACCGGTTTGCTCACTGCTGTGGCATCTCCATTGGTTAATCATGCTCTTTTTGGTATGCCGGGCATTGAAATGCTTCCGATAATTCTTATTAAGTCTGCTTTACTAGCTACTGCTGCAGCCCACATGGCACATCGCAGCCAACAAATAAAACTTCAAAATATATTGTTGGTCATCCTTTTTTATCAGGGAATTGGGATGATAGCCGAATTGGCACTTACAGGTAGTTTTATGGCTGCTATGCAAGATATTCGTTTAGGTTTTCCGGGTATGTTGCTTCAATTGTTTGGTGGTTTTTTCTGTTTGAAAGCAATTTCTAAGTATTAATAGTCAAACTCAAATGGGAAAGTCTTTTGATGAAGTAATAGAACGTGTGCGGGAGTTGGAAATTTCTGAAAGTTTTGACATGGTAGTAGCTATTGCTAATGGAGGAATTATACCGGCTGCTATGATTAATCAACGCTTGGGTTGTGAGTTTCATTTATTAAAACTGAACTTGCGTGATGCTCTGCAAAATAAATTGTACGACAAGCCTAAATTGCTTGCTGAAATTGATTTTGAATTTAAGGGGAAAAGGATTTTATTGGTGGATGATCGGGTAAAGACTGGTACAACCCTTCAATTTGCCAAAGAACTGCTATCGGAAGCTAAGTATGTGAAGACATTAGCTGTAAATGGAATAGCTGATTATTGCCTATATAATGAGTCTTGTTTCCGTTTTCCCTGGCTTGTTTAAATAATTCAAAATACATTATTCGAGATTCATATTTATTAAATGTGCATGGTGTAGAATAAATCTAATTGAAAAAGTACTATCTTTGTGCTGAAATACGAAGTTGAGTCTATTTGCATCAATTTCATAAATAATAAATTATGCATTTTTTGTGCATGAATAAAAAAGCGTTCACTGTATTTTATGATTAATCGAGTTTTATTGCGTATTAAGATTGTCCAGATCTTATATTCCTATTATAAAAGCCACGGCAAATCGATGCCTGTAGCAGAAAAAGAATTGTTTCACAGTATAGAAAAGACGTATGATCTGTACTACCATTTGCTCCAGTTATCTATTGAAATTACCCGATTTGCAGCTGATCGCATAGAAACAAAGCGAAATAAACTTCGCCCAACCTCAGAAGATTTAAATCCCAATACCCGTTTTATTGACAACGCATTTGTTGCCCAACTCTCATCTAACATTCAGTTTAATGAGTATCTGCAGGCTCACAAATTATCATGGGCAGATAATTCTGAAATTATAAAACTATTGTTTGAGAAAGTTATTGAAGCAGATTTCTTCTCTGAATATATGAATGCACCTTCTGTGGATTATGCTGTAGATAAAGATATTTGGCGTAAAATATTCAAAAAAATAATCCTTCAAAGTGAAGATTTAGATGATTCCATTCAGGATCAGAATATTTACTGGACAGATGATATTGAAATGGTGGTAAGCTTCATTATTAAAACAATTAAACGTTTTGATGCTTCAAAAGGAGATGAACAACCACTTCTGCCAATGTTTAAAGACGATGAAGATGCCGAGTTTGCCAGCAAGCTTATGCGAAGCGTATTGACTAAAGGTCCTAAACTCCGGGAAATGATCGATCTTAATACCAAGAATTGGGAGCTCGATCGTATCGCATTTATGGATATTGTTATTATGGAAGTAGCTTTAGCTGAACTAATGGACTTTCCAACTATTCCAGTAAATGTAACTTTAAATGAGTACATTGAAATCGCTAAAACTTATAGTACTGAAAAAAGTGGTACTTTCATCAACGGTGTGTTAGACAATATTGTAGGACAACTCAAGAGCGAAAATAAGCTGATCAAGGTAGTAATGTTTAGCGATAATAAGAAATAATAAACTATTTTTGTAAGTATAAATCTAAAAAAGAAGAACAATGAATCTATTGAGCATTTTATTACAGGCAGCTGCCCCTGCAGCAGGCGGCGCAAGCGCTTATTCTAGCATTTTGATGATGGTGTTGATTTTTGTGGTTTTTTATTTCTTCATGATTCGTCCACAAAGCAAACGTCAAAAAGAAATTAAAAAACAACGTGAAGCCATGAAACCAGGTGATTCAGTGGTAACTTCAGGTGGTATTCATGGAAAAGTAAAAGATATCAAAGAAACTACTATTACTGTTGAAATTGCCGAAAATGTACGTATTAAAGTTGATAAAAACTCTGTTTTTGCAACGGCTGAAGACGCTCAAACTCCTGCTAAATAATAACTTTAAATGGCTGATAACAGCGTCATAAAGTTTCTTAAGTATTACTTGCAAAAGCTTAAATCATTCTTTTTGTCAAAAGATATTTTAAGCTTTTTGCTTTTTCTTGCACTTTCATCTGGCTTTTGGTTTGTTCACTCGTTGGGTAAAGAACACGAAATTACGATTAAAGTGCCTATCCGATTCATTGGACTTCCAATGAATGTGGCCATAACAAACTCACCTCCCACAGAGATTGCCGTAAATTTAAAAGATCAGGGAATCAGGCTTTTTTATTATTCAAGGAATCATAATGCTCCATTAACTATTGATTTGAGAAGAAACTTTAATCAAAAGGGAGAAATTTTAATTACATCTGATCAACTCAGCGGCAGAATATCCCGATATCTGCATTTGCAACCAACGACGTCAGTTTTAGAAGTTCACCCGGACTCTTTATACATTCAGTATGAAAAACTGATAACGAAAACTCTTCCGATTAAACTTAATTCGAGAATTGAATTAACTCACCAATACATGTTGAGTGATAAGATCTTACTTGAGCCAAGTATGGTTACCGTTTTTGGACCAAAGAAGATTGTAGATGGCCTTAAATCAATTTCGACCGAACTTCTAGAACAAAAGAATCTGAATGATACTACCTATTTTCAATGCCAGTTAAAACCTATTCATCAAGTTCGCTTTTCAACTAAATTGACCAAAGTAAGTGTTTTTGTAGAACCTTTTACTGAACGAAAGGTGCAAATTCCAATTTCGGCGTTAAATTGTCCTGATAATTTAGCTATCCGTACTTTCCCTGCGTTTGTGAATGCGACTTATATTGTAGGTTTAAGTCAGTTTAATTTTCTTTCTCCGTCGGATATTCAGGTATATCTAGATTACAATGACTTAAAGCAGTCTAAAATAAGCAAGCAAAGACTCAAGATAAAAAACAATACTTCGCATATTTCCAACATTAGGATAGTGCCACAAGAAGTGGAATTTATAATTGAACAGAAATAAATATTATTTAGCTCAATAAGATGATTGCTGAACAATATATGAAAAAGATTCAAATGGTTGACTTGCGTAGTCAATACGAGAAAATAAAATCCGAGATCAACGCAAGTATGCAAGCTGTGATTGATAGTACTGCATTTATAAAAAGTGGGAAAGCTATTGATTTCCAGAAGAACCTGGAATCTTATTTGAATGTTAAGCATGTAATACCTGTTGGAAATGGAACTGATGCATTGCAAATAGCATTGATGGCACTTGGCTTGAAACCTGGTGATGAAGTTATTACACCTACTTTCACCTTTATAGCTACTGCCGAAGTTGTTGCGCTTTTAGGTTTAACCCCAGTTGTAGTTGATGTTGATTTTGATACCTTCAATATCTCTTTAGAATCGGTCAAACGGGCTATTACGTCTCGAACAAAAGCAATTGTTCCAGTTCATCTTTTTGGTCAAAATGCGGATATGGAGGGAATATTGGATATAGCTAAGGAGCATAATCTTTACGTCATAGAAGATGCTTGCCAATCGATAGGTTCTATTTATACTTATTCCGATGGAAATGTTTCTCAATCAGGCTGTATGGGTGATATTGGCTGCACTTCATTTTTTCCATCAAAAAATTTGGGATGTTTTGGTGATGGAGGTGCAATATTTACAAATAATGATAATTTGGCTAATAAAATGCGAGCCATTGCTAATCATGGCATGGTTGAACGTTATCATCATGATGTTGTAGGTGTGAATTCTCGTTTAGACAGTATTCAGGCTGCTGTTCTGGATGTAAAACTCAAATACATAGATCAGTATAATGCCAGTCGTCAGTTTGCAGCAAATTACTATAATTCTGTTTTTTGCAATAATGAGAAATTGATTATTCCGATTAGCGCAACTTACTCAACTCATGTTTTTCATCAATATACTTTAAAGCTAGATGGAGTTGATCGGGCAGCATTACAGAATTTTCTCAACTCTAAAGGAATCCCTTCAATGATTTACTATCCCGTTCCTTTACATTTACAAAAGGCTTATCAAGATGCTCGTTATCAAGTCGGCGATTTTCCTGTTGCTGAGAAACTTTGTGGATGTGTGTTGTCCTTACCAATGCATACTGAATTGTCGGAAAGCCAATTGAAATATATTTCTGATAGTGTTTTAGAATTTCTGGATATATAAAAAGAGACAATCTTCTCTGATTTGTTTGCTATAATTGAATATATAATATATAAAAATAGGCATAATTAATCTGATATGAACGAATATTTTGCGCATGAAACAGCCGTAATCGATCCGGGTTGCGAAATTGGGAAAGGCACAAAAATCTGGCATTTTTCGCATATTATGACCGGCTGTGTAATTGGAGAAATTTGCAATATCGGGCAAAATGTAGTAATTTCGCCTACAGTAAGGCTTGGTTGTAATGTGAAGATTCAGAATAATGTTTCCGTTTATTCTGGAGTAATCTGTGAAGATGATGTTTTTCTCGGACCTTCCATGGTTTTTACTAATGTGCTTAATCCTCGTAGCCATGTGAACCGAAAGGCTGAATTTATTCAAACAATTGTTCGAAAAGGAGCTACTATAGGTGCTAATGCAACTGTAATTTGTGGTAACGAAATAGGTGAGTATGCACTGATTGGTGCAGGTTCAGTAATTACCAAACCTGTAAAAGCATACGCGCTAATTGTTGGAAATCCAGCAAAACAGGTTGGTTGGGTTAGTGAAAACGGTCATAAACTTATTTTTGATTTAAATAATAAGTCTATTTGTCCGGAAACAGGACAAATATATGAATTGGTCGGTGAAATTGTAAAAAGAATAATTACATAAAACTCTATACAACAATATATTGATGATAAGATTTGCAGTAGTAGGTTTGGGACACATTGGAAAACGTCATGCCGAAATGATTCGTCGAAATCCTGATGCAGAATTGATTGCAATGTGCGATGTTTTACCTAAAGAACAATTGTGCCTGACAAATAATGATGAGATATTCTTCAATCATTTTGATGAATTATTAGATGCAAATTTAGATATTGATGTTGTAAATATCTGTACTCCAAATGGTTTTCATGCCGAATATGCGATTAAAGCGTTGAATGCAAAGAAACATGTTGTATTGGAAAAACCAATGGCGTTAACTAGATTCGATGCAGAAAAAGTACTTTTTAAGTCGTTGGAAATGTCTCGCCACGTCTTTTGTGTAATGCAAAATCGCTATTCCCCACCTTCTGTTTGGTTGAAAGAATTAGTTGATAATGATATATTTGGTGATATTTATATGGTGAAGCTCGATTGTTTTTGGAATCGAGACGAGCGATACTACAATAAAGGGAAATGGCACGGAGATAGTAAGTTGGATGGAGGAACCTTATTTACTCAATTTTCACATTTTGTAGATATAATGTTTTGGCTTTTTGGAAATATACACAACATAAAGGGTAATTTTGCTGATTTTAATCATAAGGATCTTACCGATTTTGAGGATACTGGAATAGTTACTTTTGACTTTATAAAAGGAGGAATGGGTTGTTTGAGCTATTCTACTTCGGTTTGGGATTCAAATCTGGAAAGCAGCATAACAATAATTGGTTCAAATGGTACAGTCAAAGTTTCCGGACAATATATGAACGAAGTAACCTATTGCCATATAAAAGATTATATAATGCCGGAATTAGCTCCATCCAATCCACCCAATGATTATGGTATGTACAAAGGTTCAGCTCAAAATCACCATTATGTTATTGAAAATGTTATTGAAAAGCTAAATGACAAAGGTAATATTACGACCAATGCCCTTGAAGGATTGAAGGTGGTAGATATTATTGAACGTATTTATGCGGCTCGCGATTCTCAATGGAAAAAATAAATTAAATAATTATGATACAACGAATTCAAACTCTTTATTTATTGATAATTGTTATTTTGTCAGGTTTTATTGTGTTTTCACCAATTGCCGATTTGATCAATCATGTAGACAATTTGACTTATCTGGTTGATTTTAAGGGTATATCACTAATTAAGCCAACCGGTAATTTGGTAGAGTCAAATATTTGGGGATTAAGTGCCATTTCTATGGTGGTTCCAATAATAGCCTTGGTAACTATTTTCTCTTTTAAAAATAGAATTAAACAGATTCGCCTTTCTGTAATTAATATGATTTTCATGTTAGGCTATTATGTATTCTTGTGTTACTATATTTGGTCGGCTTGTAATCAGTTTCACACAGATTGGCATCTTCGTTTAACTACTGTTTTACCTCTTGTTAATCTTATATTGAACTATTTAGCTATAGGAGCTATTGGTAAAGATGAAAACCTCGTTAAGTCAGCTGACCGGTTACGCTAGAATTTACTCTTAAAATTCACCAGCCCCCTTTTCTTTAAGTGTGTGTCTGGTGTTTTTTGCATTTTACCGAACAAAGAGATCTATTAAACTGTTTAGTCTTGGAATTTAGACAAACAGTATGATGAAAACAAATCTAATTGTCGCAATTATAGGCTTGTTTCTATTTATAAGCCAAAGTGCCTGTAACCAGCAAATAAAAAAGATGAAATACAATCCATTAACTCCGGAGGAACAAGCCGTTATTTTGCATAAAGCAACAGAAAGACCTTTTAGTGGTGAATATGAAAATAATTATGCAAAGGGTGTATACGTTTGTAAACAATGTGATGCTCCATTGTATCGTTCTGAAGACAAGTTTGATGCTCATTGCGGTTGGCCGAGTTTCGATGCTGAAATTCCTGGAGCTGTAAAGAGAATTCCAGATGCAGATGGACAACGTACAGAGATTGTGTGTGCCAACTGTGGGGCCCATTTAGGTCATGTGTTTTTGAATGAGGGTTTTACCCCAAAAAACACCCGTTATTGCGTTAATTCAATATCAATGAAATTTATTCCAGCAAAAGAAATGAAAGAGGGAAAGGATAATCAGGAGATAGCTTATTTTGCTTCAGGCTGTTTCTGGGGTACGCAATACCATTTTATGAAAGCAAATGGTGTCATTTCGACTACGGTTGGGTATATGGGTGGACATACCAAAAATCCTACCTATAAAGAAGTTTGTACGGGAGAAACAGGGCATGTAGAAACTACTGAAGTCGTTTTTGATAAGACAAAAACTTCGTACGAAAACATGATTAAACTCTATTTTGAAACGCATGATTTTACGCAAGTAGGAGGACAAGGACCGGATATAGGTGACCAGTATAGATCAGTAATATTTTATACATCTGAATATCAAAAAGAAATAGCAGAAAAATATATAAAGATACTTACCGATAAAGGTTACAAAGTGGCAACTCTTTTACGACCTGCACCTGAATTCTGGAAAGCGGAAGATTATCATCAGGAATATTATGAAAAGAAGCACGGAACGCCGTATTGTCATATTTACCGCAAGATTTTTTAAGAAAGCGTCCGCAAATTATATATAATCTGCGGACATTTTTTTATTCTACAGCTTTGACTTTATAGCCAGCCTTTTCAAATAACTTGATTAGTCCGTCATTTCCCCCTAGATAGATTGCGCCAAGTGAAATAAAACAAGATGAATCCTTGATTATCTCCGGTAATTTGACTATCCACTCTGCATTACGATTATTTATCATTTGAAAGTATGTTTCTTTTGATATATTATCTTTATTTTGAGATAGTTCTACCAACTCATCAATCTTACCTGCTTTATAGAGTTTATTTTCTTTAATCATCTCATTTAAAACAATATCTTTATGTAGAATTGTTTCCACGAGCAAATCAGCCTGAAATTCTAGCGGTTCATTTCCGTACAAAACTTTTATTTGTTGTTCCGCAGTTTCTAAACCAATTACTTTCTTATCTTTTTCGGTAGCAACGAGCTGAAAGTAAGATTCCGATTGATTATCATCTTTAAATCCTGTGCGTTTTTTATAAAGTTCTGTTTTATACAGCCTTTGGATCAATGAAGGATTCATAATCGATACTCCTTTTAAACCAAATTTCATCACAGCTTTTAGTTCTGTATCAACAACTTTAATTTGTTCGTCGTTTAATAAATCTTTAATATTTTGCTGGTTTGGCATGATAGCTGCTTGTTGTATTTTGGCAGTGGCATCTATGTTATTCATAACAGTTTCACCGACTACAACATCACAATCATTAAATGCTTTGAACAGTCCGGGCACACTATCAAGAAATTGAATGGAAATCAGGTTATGAGTTCCAAAAAGATAGGAGGGATGCTTTAACCCTTTTCCAGTAATTTTCCATAAAAGTTGGGCCTGAGAAAAAGAGATGCTTAATAGCAAAAGAGATAGCACTAGTAATTTTCTATTCATGATTTATCTACAAATATTGAGTACAAAGATACGGAAGTTAATGTATAACTTGTGATTGTTGATTTGTAATTAAATTTATTGTTGATTTTTTCTGATTTTGCAAGATTTTAATCAAGGTAAAAAATAATCTAACCATTATTTAAAAACGATACCCGATACTTAATTTTATATCATCAATACTGTGTTCTGTTTTAGGGTAATATTTATAAGTACTTTTTCGATAATAATAATTGCCTTCAACAGCGATTAAAAAATGTTTTCGATATAGATAATTTACTCCTAGCTTAACTATATCAAGTTTGCCTTTGCCAATATCTCCCTGAACATTTGTACTTATACTTCCTGTTTCATTCGAATTGTATCCAATCCAGGAATAAAGTTGGTAATCTTCTCCTCTAAGGAATACTTTTATTTTGTCAGCAAGTTCGAGCTCGCTACTTAATTTTGTACTAAAACCACTTCCCAGATTATAATCCCTCGCACCGTATTTGTAATGATCAGTTTGGAAACCACCCATTATGATAGCGCTCAGATGCGCTGAAGTTGAGAGGTTGATATTTTTTGTGAGTTTGGTTTTATATAATAAGCCTGGACCAATTGATGCCGCCTCCCCTAATTTGTAAGGATTTATTGAAGAATTATTGTTATTTGCCCCGAGTTCATAGTAATTAAAATGTTGAAAAACACCTAAAATCAACTGTCGATTTGTTTTTCTTAATGCCATATCCTTTGAGTAGATAGTACCTATTACATTCACGCTACTAATTATTGGTTGAGATGAAAACAGGTTAATTCCCAAATTGAGCCTAAAGGAATCAAAGGGCTTTTCATTCTCAAAATCAAAAAGATCGTTATAGTATAAGGACAAATTAAGATAGGGTGTATTGCCCTTCCCCTGTCTGTTTTTTAGTTGATCTGTGATTATGCGATATCCAATCATGGCTGAAAAATTTATAGATGGTAATGGCATAGTATTACCTCTGATTTTTCTTTTTTTCCACCAATCTCCATTTAAAAGTCGATTTAATCCACGAATAGGAGAAATAATAGTTAATAACGCTTCACGTTTTAATCGTTCAAAACCCACAGACCGCTCATCAATAATTAAGTCAGAAATTCTGAAACTCATTTCACCTAAGGACATTCCCCCAACAGTAGTTGTGGCAAAATCATTGATTGAAGCAGGTTCATTTTCCAACCCAAACTCCCACATTAAACTACCGGCTGCATTAAATGGAACAGATTTCCAAAAACTCATACCGTTGGATCTTGCCGCATTGTGATATAAAGCTCCATTGTAGGGATGTGATAAAAGATTACAAATAAATATATCATTATCCCACACAAACCCAGTTTTGAAATTATTCTTGATAGTGCCAAAATTTATTCGTGCATATTGGGCTTGAGTAACAAAATTATCATATGCCCAGATAGCCATATTTGTAGAAAAAATTAATCCGGCAGCTTTTATTCCATTCTCAGGGATTGTCAATAGTGAATCTGCACTTCTAATTTGCAAAAGTGATCCGTAATGATTGCTTGTTTGGGCACGTGCCGAAAATAAACAGCAACAGAAAGATAGAATAAAGCAGAGAATAAAACGCATAGCTTTTTGTGTTTATAATTAGTTCGATTAATCAAACTAATGCGATATCCGACAAATAATATGAGTTTTATGATAGTACAGTAAATGGAAAATTATTCTCCAGGTAATTGAATAACAAATTGATTTGAAAATTGTTATCAATGTCATAAATATTTTCGATAGAGTTTATTGTTTAAATGCAATCTTGTATATTAATCTTTATGACTATCCGTTATTTGTCATATATCGGAATTGTCATTTCACCGGCAATTTTTGTTGTTTTTGTATAAAGAAAGCTTCATTCCTTGTCAAGATTAGTATTTTCCTGACAAGGAAAAGGTTATTATTTGTAAGGAAAATCAATTTATTGATAAAGAAAACGCCAATACTGATAAGGAAAACCCCGTTATGTGGTTGGTAAATTAGGGGGGTATAAGTGTTTCTACCGGGTTTGAATCCCTACAGGATTCATTAGGATAAAAACGGATATTCATATTATATTTATTACTTTTGTGTAGATAAAAACTGCAACGTATATGACTTTACAACAATTGGAGTACGTGTTGGCTCTCGAAAAAACACGTCATTTTGTCCGGGCTGCTGAATTGTGCGGAGTAACTCAACCGACTCTAAGTGCTATGATTCAAAAACTGGAAGAAGAACTTGATTGCAAGATATTTGACCGGTCAAGACAGCCGATTGAAATTACAGAAATAGGTGTGCAAATTATTGGTCAGGCACAAGTGATCATTTATCAGGCGAACCAATTAAAAGAAAGTATATTGGCGACAAAAGGTGGTGTAAATGGAGCATTGAATTTGGCTATTATACCTACCATTGCTCCTTACCTGTTACCAAAGTTTATAGCTACATTTAAAAATACATATCCCGAAATCTCACTCAAAGTGAGTGAGATGCATACGTCTACAATTATTGAAAAATTACGTTTGGCTGAAATAGATATGGCTATATTATCTACGCCACTTGAAGATTCAAGAATCCTTGAAGTTCCTCTTTATTACGAAAAATTTGTGGCCTATATATCACCTAATGAACTTATTTATGAAAGGAAAGAACTGTCGGCCAATGACATGCCGCTTGACAAACTTTGGGTATTAGAAGAGGGGCACTGTTTGCGCAATCAGGTTTTCAATTTCTGTCATCAAAAGCCAACACAATCGTCTACTTACGAAGCCGGAAGTATTGATACACTTGTAAAAATTGTAGATTTAAATGGTGGTTACACAGTCATTCCGGAGCTTCACATTGAACTGCTCAATGAAAAACAGAAATTAAATGTACGTGAGATAGTAAATCCTGAAGCAACGCGGGAAATCTCCATTGTTATCAGACATGATTTTGTACGTGAAGGAGTTATTAATGCAGTTGCAGATTGTGTTAAACAAATTATTCCAACATCTATGCTGGACACCCGGTTGAAGAAGTTTGCCATCCGATTGTAAAGTACTATATCAGAATGCCAAGCCTCTACAATTATTTTTTAAAGCGCTGTATCAAATTATAAGATCTATAAATACCTAATTCTCCAGCTTTACTTAAATCCGATAGACCTTTAGTGTCTTCACCCACAAAAAGATAGGTAAGTCCGCGATTAAAGTAAGCCTCAGCAAAATCTGTATCTATTTCAATGCATTTCGTGTAATTTGCAATAGCTGTTTGAAAATCTTTTTGGGTGCATAATATATTGGCCTTATTGAAATATGCAAACGAAAAATCAGGATTAATCTCATTCACTTTTTCATAATCCCGCATGATCATATCCACATCAAACAGGGATTGCTTTTCTGTTATGCCTTTCTTAGCATTATCCATGCTTGAATTAGTGACATCTACATTTTTGTTATAATCAACTAATTTGTATCGAAGGTTAGCCCTACAAAAGTAAGCCAACATAAAATCGGGGCGAAGTTGAATAGCTTTATTTAAATCTTCTATGGCGCTTTTGAAATCCTGAACCAAGGCAAATTCCAATGCTCTATTGAAATAAATATCCGCATCATTATTATTTGTCAATTTTAAAGACAATTCATTAATTGCTTCAAAATGAACGTTTATTAATTCGGCAGTTAGAGCCAATTCGTTATTCGTAATTTTTAATATTGAACGTAGCTTGTTTTCTTTGTTGTATTGATCCAATGTTGGGTAATATAAATTCGTATGACGAATTTCATCTGTTTTAGAGTAATATGTTACTACAAAATTCTTTTCATTTACAACATCAGTGTATTTATCCTGAACAGCCCCACGCGTTGCATCGGCAGAATATTTCGACTCAGTTTCAGCATCATCATTATTTTCTGTCGCAAAACGATTAAATAATTCTGTTTTTTTACCAGTAGAACTTTTTTGAGAATTTGCGGCCAATTTATTTTTGGCTTGAATATCTTCTTTGTTTTTGCGGTTAATATAATCTTTATTTTTTTCAAGATTACTTGCTGTTTGCCTGTACACAAATGCAGCTTTTTGATTACCTAAACTTGCTTCTGCTTCCGATATCCCCAAATAGGCCGGAATAAAATATTTGTATCTGGATATAATTAATTTATAGTCTTTGATCGAATTTCGATATTCACCAATGGTCAGTTCCAACATGGCTTTCCTTAATAATGCTTCTGTATTTGATGAATCTAATTTCAGAACAGTATTCAAATCAGATAGAGCATTATTATTGTCACCCAAAGTGGCTCTTAATAGACCTCTGTTGTAATAGGCAAGAACATTATTCTTATCTATTTTGACGGCTGAATTGTAATCAAGTAATGCTTGTTTATAATTTTTCTTTTCTACATTAATGATTCCTCTGTTTATATAATCGCCAACATAATTTGAATTCTTTTTTATGGCTTGGTTATAATCTTTTAAAGCACCATCCAAATCATTCTTTTGCATTTTAAGTATTGCTCTTGAACTCCAGCTCAAACAATTCGAACTGTCTTTTTGTGTGAATAAATCAAATGTTTTTTCAGCACCAAGCGTATCTTTTTGTTCTAATTGAATCCGTCCTTTTTCATATAAAACTGAAGTTGTTTTAGGGCTTAACTTCAGATACATATCCACGTCTTTCATTGCACCCTCGTAATCCTTAGCATTTTCTCGAGCATCCATTCGACTCATAATCAAATACAAACTATTGGGACTGAATTCTAATGCTTTACTAAAATCGGCTATTGCTTCATTAAAAAAATTCATCCTTCTGCGAGCAAAACCACGAGCATAATATGCTTGAGGTAAAAAAGGGTTTATTTCAATGGCTTGACTACAATCTTTATCTGCGCCCTGAAAGTCTCCTAATTGGATTTTTGCAATCGCTCTGTTTAAATATGGTTCGGCCAAATAAGGCTTTATTTTAATTACCTGATTAAAGTATTGAATAGACAGTACATAGTCTTCGAAATACAAAGCATTTTGACCAATAGCAAGAATACGTTCTGTATTCCATTGTGCCATTGCAAAGACCTGAGTCAACAGACAAATTGTAATAAATAATACTTTTTTCAAGAGTGCAAAATTAAATAGTTAGTTATTCAAAAGCATTTGCTTCGCAGCCGGAATTTGCATTAAACGAACTTGGAATATCAAATTGTTCTGAAGCAGAATAGCCAAGATCTTTATCAGCCAACACTTTCTTCATATATAAAGCCCATATTGGCAGAGCCATACTTGCACCCTGACCTTCAGCAATATTATCAAAGTGAATGGAGCGGTCTTCACCACCAACCCAAACTCCCGATACCAGAGACGGAGTGTAACCCATAAACCAACCGTCTGAGTTGTTTTGAGTTGTACCTGTTTTTCCGCCCATTGGCATTGTAAGTCCGTAAGTACCACGAATTCTACCACCGGTACCACCATCAACCACAGCCCGCATCATATAAATCATTTTATAGGCAGTTGTTTCACTGAATATTTCATGCATTTGCGGAGTAAATCTTCCAATTACATTTCCATTGGCATCTTCGATACGGGTTACATAAACCGGTTCAACCCGAATTCCTTTATTTGCAAAAGCAGTATATGCATCAACCATTTCGCCAACAGAGATTTCGCAAGGTCCTAAGCAAAGTGACACCACCGGATCTAAATGACCTCTGATTCCAAATGAGCGCATGAGTTTTACCATAGACTCAGGAGTAAACAAACTCATTAAATAGGCCGAGATCCAGTTATTTGAATTGGCAAGTCCCCAACGTAACGTTACTGTTTCACCAATTCTGCTTTTAGATGCATTCTTGGGAGTCCACGGATGTCCATTGCCATCAATTAATGTAATAGATTTGTTTACCGTCTTATCACATGGCCACATTCCTTCCTCCATAGCCAGCGTATATAAGAATGGTTTTACTGTAGACCCTACCTGACGGCGTCCCACATTGACCATATCATATTGAAATTGAGCAAAATCAGGACCACCAACATATGCTTTAACCTCACCCGTATGAGGATTCATGGACATCATGCCACAGCGTAAAAAATACTTATGATAACGAATTGAATCCATAGGTGACATGATTGTATCAATATCTCCCTTCGTGGAATATACCTGCATTTCAATAGGTTTTTTGAACACTGTTTCAATTTCGGATTCAGAGCTTCCGTCAGCTTTCATTTTGAAATAGCGATCAGATTGCTTCATTGAGCGCAGCATAGTTGCATCAATATCCTCTTGTCTCATGTTGCGTGCAAATGGCGCATAGCTCCTGTTCTTCTTTTCTTTGAAAAATGTTTTTTGAAGAGATTGCATATGCTCATCAACAGCATCCTCTGCATATTGCTGCATTCTGGAATCTATTGTTGTATAGATTTTTAACCCATCTGTGTAGATGTTGTAAGGAGATCCATCCGGTTTTCTGTTCTTATTGCAAAATCCGTAAAGCGGGTTTGTATCCCACGCTTTTTTATCCTCTTCATATTTTCCCTCTTGCCAACTTGCATAATCTCCTCGTTTTGGCTCTTTCGCAGTAAGCATCATGCGCAAATATTCTCTGAAATAAGCTGCAAGTCCTAATTTGTGATCAACCTTTTGATATTTTAGAGTTAACGGAAGAGCTTTTAAAGAATCAAATTCTTCCCTTGAGATAAAATCAGCTTTCCTCATCTGGTTAAGTACCACATTTCTTCGTTCAAGAGTTCTTTGGTTGTAGCGTACCGGATTAAAATACGAAGGGTTTTTACACATACCAACCAACGTTGCAGCTTCTTCAATTTTTAGATTCGAAGGCGATTTGCTAAAATAAATTTGTGCCGCCGATTTAATCCCTACTGCGTTATTCAAGAAATCAAACTGATTGAGGTACATTGTCACAATTTCTTCTTTAGTGTACAATCGTTCCAGTTTAACTGATATTACCCATTCAATCGGCTTTTGTAAAGCACGTTCAATAAAATTATTTACCTGAGGTGAATAAAGTTGTTTGGCTAATTGTTGGGTGATAGTACTTCCTCCACCGGAGTTTTTACGGTGGAAAATTCCTGTCAAAACTACTGCACGGGTTATTGCTCGTCCATCAACTCCAGAGTGATTATAGAAACGTACATCTTCAGTGGCAACTAAAGCATTTACAACATGTTTTGAGATGTCGTTGTAATGAACACCTACACGATTTTGCTTGCTGTAAAAATATCTGCCAAGTGATTGTAGATCTGAAGAATATATTTCGGTTGCATATTTGTTTTTAGGGTTCTGTAATTCGTCAATCGGCGGTAAATAACCAATCCAACCGATATTAATAAAAACAAACATTAAGCCCAAACATAGAATGCCAAATATAAATAATCCCCAAAATGCTCGTCTGAATTTTATGCGGAAAGCGCTTTTTTGATTCATTTTATCCATAATAACTTTGAAATATTAAAGGCACAAAAGTACATTTTTTCTTGCAATTTACACTCTTATAAGTTGTACTAAAATCTGGTTGGAAATCATTATTCCTTCGGGGCTTAAACAAAGTTTTCCATCAGAATGAATTACATGATTGCTTTCAATAAATGTTTTAATATTATCATAACAATATGTGACTAATTCAGATCCAAATTCTTGTCTCAAAAAATTGAGATCAATCCCTTCTAAAGTCCTTAGCGAGACCATTACATAATCATTATATTTGTCAAACAATGAAAGTTCTTCTTTTTCAAAGAAACAGGTATTGTTTTCAATTGCAGAAATGTATTCAGTAATTGACGCAACATTCCATTGTCTGGAATTTAAGTCGTACGAATGTGCCGAAGGACCAATTCCAATGTACGGATTTTGCTTCCAATAAGACGAATTATGACTAGAACGGAAGTTTTGAATTGCAAAGTTAGATATTTCGTAAGCTTCAAAGCTATTCTCTTTCGTTTTCTTAACCAACAATAAATACATTTTATTCATGGTTTCTTCGTCTACAGGCTTTACTTTACCATTTTCTCTTTGCTTCCACAACTCTGTTCCTTCTTCATAGGTTAATCCGTATGCCGAAATATGCTGAATATTAATGCTTAAAGCAGTGGATAGTTGATTTTCCCATTTCTCAAGGGTTTGAAAAGGCAAACCGTATATTAAATCTATGCTGATATTCGTAAATCCTGCATTTTGTGCATTTTTAACTGCATTAATTGCTTGTTTGCCTGTATGCCGGCGATTTATTCTAATCAAATCTTCATCATCGAAGGATTGTATGCCAATACTAATCCTGTTGAACGGTAATGATTGTATCGAATTAAAGAAATCGATTGTCAGATCGTCAGGATTTGCTTCAAAAGTAATTTCTGCATTTTCATTTACGGAATAAATGGAAAAGATTGCTTCAAAAATATCTGAGAATTGTTCCATTGTCAATACACTTGGTGTTCCACCTCCAAAATAAATTGTGTCTATTGGTTCATTTTGCAAATAATCTTGTCGAAAATATAGCTCTTTAATGATAGAATCAACCAAACTTGGAATTAATTTGGGGGCTACTTCGGTGTAAAAATCGCAATAAGTACATCTTTTGTTGCAAAAAGGAATATGAATATAAATGCCGGCCATTTTTAAGTTTTTATTTTTCAGGCGTTTGACTTTTTCTGAAAATTTTTCTTTTATTTTTCTCACAAAAATACGACAAATAGTTTGTAATATCCGAAAAAGCGCGTATCTTTGCACTCGCTTTTCAGAAATACTATTGCATTACAAAATACAAAAATATTTCAAGAAAAAACATTCGGGGTGTAGCGCAGTCCGGTTAGCGCACCTGCTTTGGGAGCAGGGGGTCGTGGGTTCGAATCCCGCTACCCCGACAAAGAAAAAAGGACTTATCGAGTTTATCGATAGGTCCTTTTTTCTTTGTTTAAAAAATATATTCGGATTTTTTTTTGAAAAAGATCCGAATATATCCTCAGTAGAATAAAAATAATCTATCTTTGAAGTATAAATATAAAATTCATTAAAGTCGAACTTAATAAACAAACACATTATGAAAGCACAAGAAGACGATTTACTGGTCTATGATGAAGATGACGCTGTGAAATTCATTCTCAATTTTATTCCCCAAGAAGCCAAAGAGCGGATTAACGACGAGAAAATTGAATATGTTCTGGATGTAGTATATGATTTTTATGATGAGAATGGCTTAATAGACGAAGATTCGACAGAAGAGGCTAGCATTGATGAAGAAGAGATGTTTAAATTCATTCAAAAGTGCGCAAAGAAAGATAAAATGCAATTGAACGAGGATGACATCCAGCTCATTTTGGACGGCGAGTATGAATACGGAAAATCGCTTGGAATTTACACTGAAGAAAATAATTGATTGATATCAATCAATTGCATAAATATCACAAACGATCCTATGTGATAATTTAATTCGCAAATATCAATGAAAGCACCATGATTATTTCGTATAGTTTGGTGCTTTCATTGACCTATACACTTTTACAAAGTAAATAGTTTTCATTTTTATCCTTATTGGTTAGACGGGAATTCATTATGTTTTATTTTTTGCATGCTCTTGTTTGGGTGATTACGCTACTTCCGTTGCGTATTCTCTATGTTCTTTCTGATATTTTCTATCCAATTGTTTATTATATAATTAAATATCGTAAATCGGTTGTTCGGACAAATATTGAGAAATCTTTTCCGGAAAAATCAAAAAAAGAATTAAGAAAGATAGAACGTGGGTTTTATCGTTTTTTTTGCGATCTGTTTATTGAAAGCATATACCAAATAAATATCAATGACGCTGAGATTAAGCGACGTTTTGAATTTGTCAATGCAGATGCCATCCTCCAACATTACGCTGAAAAGAATGGTGTTATGATCATGACTTCTCATTATGGAAACTGGGAATGGGGAACTAATTTTTCATTATTTTCAGACAAAAAAGTTGCATCTTGCCAGATATACAAACAATTATCAAATGTAAAATTTAATGCTCTCATGTATAAATTAAGGGCTAAACATGGTGGAATAAATATAGAGAAGCGTGAATTGCTCCGTGCAATACTTAGGTTGAAATCAGAGAATAACTTCGCCTTGTATTGGATGATTTCAGATCAGACACCTGCCCAGAAAAAAATTCATTATTGGACGAATTTTTTAAATCAGGATACACCTGCATTAACAGGCTCAGAACAATTGGCAAGAAAATTTGATTATCCGGTTTATTATGCAGAGGTGAAATGCATTAAACGAGGATATTATCAATGTGAATTAATTCCGATCTCACTGGAACCGGCTAAAACTGAAGAATTTGAAATAACCGAAAAATACATGCAAATGCTTCAAAAAACAATTGAAGCTCAACCGGAATATTGGTTGTGGTCGCATCGTCGCTGGAAATACGCTCGAAATTAATTCAATCACTATTTCAATAAAAAGATCTACTAAATTTATATGACTACAGCTATCGTTATTCTCAATTGGAATGGAGAAAGGTTCTTACGGCGGTTTCTACCTATTCTTATAGAACACACCTCTATTCATGATGTTGAGATTATTGTTGCTGATAATGCTTCAACCGATACTTCTTTGACTTTATTAAAAGAAGAATTCCCTACGATTAGGACTATCGTTCTGGAAAAAAATTATGGATTTGCGGCTGGATACAATAAAGCTTTGGCTCAAATTGAAGCTAGTTATTATGTTTTGCTAAATTCGGATGTTGAAGTAACAGCGGGTTGGTTGAAACCATTGATTGATTTTATGGATGAACACATAAATGTAGCAGCTTGCCAACCTAAGATTCTTTCATATTTCAAAAGAACACATTTTGAACATGCCGGAGCTGCCGGAGGATATATTGATCGTTTTGGGTTTCCGTTTTGCCGCGGGCGAGTTATCGGTTATGCTGAAGAAGATAAAGGACAATATAATAAGGTTGCTGATATTTTTTGGGCAACAGGCGCCTGTTTAGTGGTGCGTTCTGATATATTTAAAAAAGTAGGAGGGCTGGATGATGATTTCTTTGCTCATATGGAAGAAATTGATCTGTGTTGGCGACTGAAAAGCAGAGGTTACCGGATTGTATGTATTCCTGAGAGCACTGTATTTCATGTTGGTGGTGGAACATTAAATGTGGAAAGCCCATATAAAACCTATCTTAATTTTCGGAACAATCTCTTGATGTTATATAAAAATCTGCCGGCAAAATTACTGAAAAATACCATGAAATGGCGACTGTTTTTTGACTATGCGGCAGCCGTTCAATTGTTTGTTAGTGGAAAACCTAAAAATGCCATAAGTGTATTCAAAGCCAGATCGGATTTTAAACGCATGCAGCCTGATTTTGAAAAGAAACGGAAAGAAAATATATTGTATTCAACTTGTGATAATCAATCCAATATTCTTCAAAAGAGTATTGTCATAGAGTATTTTCTCAAAAGAAAAAGAACTTTCGACTCGTTGTTTAAATAAGCTTCTATCTCATTTCTTATTACGAACATAAAACGGGAGATTAATTCTATTTAATTAGAATTAATCTCCCGTTTCATTTGATTGTTGGGTAAATTATAACTCTATCTTCACTTTAGAGGTTTTCTTTGCTTCCTCTACCATAGCATCCAGAACGGCTATTGCAGTCATATTTACAATGTCGCGAACCGAACTTTCCACATCCAGAATGTGAACCGGTTTGTTCAATCCCATCTGAATGGGTCCGATTGTTTCGGCGAGCCCTATTTCAATCAGCATTTTATAAGCCGTATTGGCCGAGCTCAGATTCGGGAAGATGAGTGTGTTTACATTCTTTCCTCTCAATTTTGAGAATGGGAATTTTTTGTCACGCAAATCTTTATTCAAAGCAAAAGTAACTTGCATTTCACCATCCATCACCATTTCCGGACATTGGGAATGAAGCGTTTCAACTACCTGATGAACACTCGCCGGGCTACCCATTTTATCCGAACCAAAATTAGAATATGAAAGCATGGCCATAACCGGTTCATGGGCAAAGAATTTTACGGTTTCATGAGTCAGTTTTGCTATGTCAATCAACGCCTCGGTAGATGGGTGACGATTAAAGAGTGTATCAGCCAGAAAGTATGTACCCTTCTTTGTATTCATAATATGCATGGCGGCCATATGCTTCAATCCTTCACGCAAACCAATAACATCCTTTGCAGCTTGAATGGTGTCTGCATATTTGGTATAAACACCTGTGATTAAAGCATCAGCCTCACCGGTTTCAACCATCATCATGCCAAAATAGTTGCGTTCGTACATTTTTTCATACGCTTCATCGAAGGTCATACCTTCGCGACTCCGTTTTTCCGAGAGTTTTTGCGCGTATATTATCCTACGTTTTTCTTCCCGGTCATGACGAAGGTTGATAATCTCAATTCCGGTCAAATCAATATCATTATCGGCTGCAATATTTGCTATTTTTTCTTCATTTCCAATCAGGATAGGGAAGCAGATACCTTCTGCATAAGCCGATTCAGCAGCTTTAATCATATTTAAATGATTTGATTCTGAGAATACGACGCGCTTAGGATTTTGTTTGGCTGTTTCGTAAAAGTGACGCAACATTTTGTTGTCATTTCCCATTAACTCATGCAGCTTGTCGCAATAAGCGCTCCAGTCGGTAATATCTTTACGGGCAACACCCGATTCCATGGCCGCTTTAGCTACTGCGGGCGCCACGATAGTCAATAAACGTGGATCAAGCGGTTTGGGAATTATATAATCGCGCCCGAATGTAATACGTTTTAAGTCATAAGCTGCATTTACCACATCGGGAACCGGCTTTTTAGTCAGCTTTGCAATAGCGCGAACAGCTGCAACTTTCATTTCTTCGTTGATGCACTTGGCACGAACGTCCAATGCGCCACGGAAAATATACGGGAATCCTAATACGTTATTGATTTGATTAGGATGGTCGGAGCGTCCGGTAGCAAAGATAATGTCTTTGCGGGCCGACAAAGCATCTTCATACGATATTTCAGGATTTGGATTGGCCAATGCAAAAACAACCGGATTGGCATTCATAGAACGAACCATGTCGATCGTTAAAACTCCGGCAACTGACAAGCCTAAGAACACATCGGAATCTTTTACAGCTTCTGCAAGTGTTGTAATTGTTCTGTCGGTAGCAAATGGTTTTTTTCTGGCATTTAAATCAGTGCGTTGTTTGTTGATCACACCTTTCGAATCCACCATGACAATGTTTTCCAGTTTCGCACCCAACATCATATATAATTGGGTACAAGAATTGGCTGCAGCTCCGGCGCCATTCACTACAATTTTTACGTCCTCGATATTCTTTCCAACTATTTCCAGTGCGTTAATCAATCCGGCAGAGGAAATAATGGCGGTGCCGTGTTGATCATCATGCATAAGTGGAATATCCAATTCAGCTTTTAAGCGTTCTTCAATCTCAAAACACTCAGGGGCTTTAATGTCTTCAAGGTTGATTCCGCCAAAAGTGGGAGCAATTGCTTTTACAACCTGGATAAATTTTTCCGGATCTTTTTCGTTTACTTCAATGTCAAACACATCAATTCCGGCAAAAATCTTAAACAATAACCCTTTACCTTCCATTACGGGTTTTCCTGCCATTGCACCTATATCGCCCAAGCCAAGTACTGCTGTGCCATTTGAAATTACAGCAACCAAATTACCTTTCGAAGTATATTCATAAGCAGCATTCGAATCTTTTTCTATTTCCAAACAAGGTTCTGCAACACCCGGAGAATAAGCTAAGGACAGGTCGCGCTGAGAACTGTAGGGCTTGGTAGGAACTACCTCTATTTTTCCGGGTTTCCCCTGCGAGTGATAAAGAAGAGCATCTTCTTTTGTTAACTTTGCCATAATTGTTTATTGTGAAGTGATGTGTATATGATTACTTGCAAATAATTTAATTTTTGTAGCAAAAATACAATTTAATCTGTCAATATGAAAGTTTTTTTGGCAATATTCTTACACAAATATTATATTTCGAAGTGATGATCATCGTATTTGGCCGTAAAAGTATGCCCCCAGCGAAATCCCAGATTTTTAAAGCGCCTGACTACCGGATTGTTTTTATAAAAAGTCCCGGGTATTTGCGGGTCGTAATGGGCGCCCACCGGTTTATTTTGTCGATTTTCATGCCCGGCTTTCCATCTTACCGGATTAAAATATGGATTTATATCAATGGCCATGCCATGTGCGTGCTTCGAGAAGCTTATGTCGCGATAGCAGAAGCTATATGTATTATTGTCTTGCATCGACCTGTCGTCATTCCAGTTATATTTCACAACCGGGATAGCATGTGCTACCGGAAACTTGTTTGTCAGGATAAACTGAAAGACAGCCTTGATTTTATCCACCATTTTTCTATTGGTAAGTATCTGGCCTTGATGAACCTTACCATCGGTTGAGTAATACCGGACATCTATTAGTTCCAGTTGGTCTAAAACAGATTGTGGTGCTCCTGATCCTGAAATAGCTTCTTTTAATGTATACCGGCAATCAACAATGACTTCGTTTTTGACTTCTTTCCTTGTGTTTAAAGGCTTTTCTCTTCGTTGATTTGAATTACAAGAGCAAAGTGCAATTAGAACAAAAATGGGAGTTTTAAAAAAAGATTTCATCATGACAACGTGAACATATCTACAGGAAAAAGCGGCTTAGCAAACTGCACATAAATATAAGAATTGACAGGGAACAAAACTTACTCCAAAAAAGTTTCTCCATCGTAACCCTCAAGTTCTAGATGTTTTAGTCATTATTTCCTTGTTTGGAAGTTGTAACTATTTGTAAAACATCGTTTTATTGAGCCTTTTTCGTATTCCGCCCGATTCTAGACAAAGTTACAATTTTAGCAACAAACAAAACTACGATAAAGCATTTATTTCTACGAAATTATTTAGTTTAACGTTTACGGATTGATCAAAAAAAATTGTACACGCCTAAATAATATGTACATTTGTACCAGACTAAAACCCCCAACCATTTCATGCGCTTAAATTCCCTGTCCATACTCAATTACAAAAACATACATGAAGCAGAGCTGGTGTTTTCACCGAAGATAAATTGTTTTATTGGGAATAATGGCATGGGAAAAACCAATGTATTGGATGCTATCTATTTTCTATCGTTCTGTAAAAGCCATTCAAACAACATAGATTCCCAAAACATCCTGCATAATGCCGAGTTCTGTTTACTTCAGGGTAAATACACTTTAGGTGAGACTACCGAAGATATTTATTGTGGAATGAAGTTTCGTCAGAAAAAGCAGTTTAAACGAAACAAGAAGGAGTACGAGCGTCTTTCAGATCATATCGGGTTATTGCCGCTGGTATTGGTTTCTCCGGATGACTCGGGGCTCATTTCGGAAGGAAGCGAAGAACGTAGAAAATTTATTGACGGCGTCATCTCGCAATACAACAAAACATACCTCAATCATCTGCTTCAATACAACAATGCATTAAAACAACGAAATGCTTTGCTTAAAATTGAGACTCCAATTGATGATTCATTGCTGGATATTTGGGAAGATCAAATGGCTTTGTTTGGAACATACATCTATGAACAACGAAAGCTATTCATAGATGAGTTTATTCCAATTTTCCAGAATTTCTATGCTTATATTTCGGGTGGCAACGAACAGATAAGCTTAACTTACCACTCGCAACACCATGAGCATGATATTAAGGCCCGGATGATTGCTACCCGGGACAGGGACCGCATTCTTGGTTATTCCACCCAGGGTATCCATAAAGATGAATTGGAAATGCTGCTGGATGGATATCCTATTAAGCGGGTTGGCTCGCAAGGCCAAAATAAAACCTATTTGATTTCGCTAAAATTGGCTCAATTCGACTTTTTAAAACGAACTCATAATTTATCTCCTCTTTTGCTTCTTGATGATATATTTGACAAGCTGGATTCGGTGCGTGTAAAGAAAATTGTTGAACTGGTTTCAGGTGAAACATTTGGTCAGATTTTTATTACCGACACCAACCGGGAGCATTTGGATCTGATTCTTCAACAACTGGGACAGAACGCAGCAATATTCCGTGTAGAGAACGGTGAAATATCTTGCTAACTTGTTACATTTAGTCAAATTATCTTTTCTATCCTATCTCATTTTTCCTGCAACGTATTTTCCGAATGAATGGTCAATAGTAATTCTATAATTTCATTTTAGAAAATATTTTCGGAAAACAAAAAAGTTATCTAATTAAAAATAAAGTGATTGAAAAAAGTTTTGGAAAACATTTTATTTTCATGCCGAAAAACTAATCTTTTTTATTGCAATTTCAGAAATAAATAACTAACATTGTACTCAGATTTTATTGAAACAAATTACGATCTCAAAACACTTATACTAATCTTTTTAGAAAATTTTTATCGTGGAAAACAAGACATTTACTCCAGAAGAAATTAAAGAGTCAACGCTGAAATATTTTAAAGGCGATGATTTAGCGACTAAAGTTTGGGCAACCAAATACGCACTGAAAGATTCATTTGGTAATACTTATGAACTTACTCCGGACGATATGCATCGTCGATTGGCTAGAGAGATAGCCAGAATTGAAAAGAGATACCCAAATCCTTTATCGGAAGATGAGCTTTTTGAGTTATTTCGGGATTTTAAATACATTGTTCCCCAAGGCAGTCCGATGACAGGTATTGGGAATGATTATCAGGTGGCGTCATTATCTAATTGTTTTGTTATTGGTTTCGATGGTGACTCCGATTCGTATGGTGCCATCATTAAGATTGATGAAGAACAGGTTCAATTAATGAAACGCCGCGGTGGGGTTGGCCATGACCTGTCCCATATCCGCCCGAAAGGTTCGCCGGTTAAAAACTCGGCATTGACTTCCACCGGTATTGTTCCGTTTATGGAACGTTATTCAAACTCGACGAGAGAAGTTGCCCAGGATGGACGCCGTGGAGCCCTTATGCTTAGCGTTTCTATTAAGCATCCCGATTCAGAAACATTTATCGATGCCAAGATGGAATCGGGCAAAGTTACGGGAGCTAATATTTCTGTAAAATTGCACGATGATTTTATGGAAGCTGCCATAGATAACAAGCCATTTATGCAGCAATATCCTGTTGTATCAAAAAATCCGTGGGTTACCAAAGAGGTAGATGCAAATGCAATTTGGAAAAAGATTGTTCATAATGCTTGGCAATCAGCCGAACCGGGAATTCTTTTCTGGGATACCATTATTCGCGAATCGGTGCCTGATTGCTATGCCGATTTAGGCTATAGAACTGTATCAACCAATCCTTGCGGCGAAATTCCACTTTGTCCGTACGATAGCTGCCGTTTGTTGGCCATCAATTTATATTCGTATATCAACAATCCATTTACTCCTCAGGCAAGTTTTGATTTTGAGTTATTCCACAAACATGTTGGCCTGGCCCAACGAATAATGGATGACATTATTGACCTGGAGATGGAGAAAATCGATAAGATTATCGCAAAAATTGAATCGGATCCGGAAGACAATACCATTAAGAATACTGAATTCCAACTTTGGGAAAAAATAAAAACAAAAACTTCGCAGGGTAGAAGAACCGGTGTTGGAACTACGGCCGAAGGTGATATGTTGGCAGCTTTGGGCTATCGGTACGGTACCGAGGAAGCAACCGATTTCTCGGAAAAAGTACACAAAGCAGTTGCTTTGGCTGCCTACTCTTCTTCGGTAAACATGGCTAAAGAACGTGGTGCGTTTTCGGTTTACGATGCTAAACGGGAAGAAAAAAATCCTTTCATCATGCGTCTGAAAGATGCAGATCCTGAGTTGTATAAGGAAATGGCAAAGTATGGCCGTAGAAATATTGCCTGCCTGACCATTGCACCAACAGGAACCACCAGTATAATGACTCAAACCACTTCGGGTGTTGAACCGGTATTTATGCCGGTGTATACCAGAAGACGCAAGGTAAATCCGAATGACAAGAATGTTCGTGTAGACTTTATTGACGAAAACGGAGATTCATGGGAAGAATATGTGGTGTTCCACCATAAGTTTGTTACTTGGATGGAAGCAAACAACTATTCCACTACAAAGCACTACAGCAAAGAGGAAGTTGATGAATTGGTTGAGAAATCGCCTTACTACAAAGCAACTGCCAACGATGTGGATTGGCTTAAAAAGGTGCAGATGCAAGGACGTATCCAGAAATGGGTGGATCATTCAATCAGCGTAACAATCAATTTGCCTGCTGATGCCACCGAAGAATTGGTTGGCAAACTATATGAAGAAGCATGGCGTTGTGGCTGTAAAGGTGTAACGGTGTACCGGGATGGTTCCCGTGCAGGAGTTCTTGTTGCCGTAGATGACAAAAAGGATGAGAAAAAAGATGAGAGCAAGAAAGACGAAAAGACTTGCTTCTGCTACGAAGGCGAGCATGTTGTAAGACCTAAAGAACTGGATTGCGACATTGTACGGTTCCAGAATGCAAAAGACAAATGGATTGCTTTTGTAGGTTTGTCGAGCAATGGCCGTCCGTATGAAATTTTTACCGGGCTTGCTGATGACGAGGAAGGTATTTTGCTTCCGAAAACAGTTACCCAGGGAAAAATTATCAAAACGGTGGACGAAAGCGGCAACAAACGTTACGACTTCCAATTTGTAAACAAACGTGGATACAAAACAACCGTTGAAGGATTGTCCCATAAATTTGATAAAGAATTCTGGAACTATGCCAAGCTGATATCCGGCGTATTGCGTTACGGAATGCCGATCGACCAGGTTATTAAGCTGGTTTCGGGACTTCAGCTGGACAGCGAATCTATCAATACCTGGAAAGTGGGAGTTGAACGGGCGTTGAAGAAATACATTCCTGATGGAACCCAAATAAAAGAACAACCTTGCCCTGAATGTGGCCAAAAGACGTTGGTTTACCAGGAAGGCTGTTTGAAATGCAGCAGCTGTGGTTACTCCAGATGCGGTTAATTTAAACTCCATACATACAGAAAAAGCGGTCATTAACCAGAGTTAATGACCGCTTTTCATTTTATGCAGCTGGTGTTATTTTACCACCACCGCTTCCAGGTTTTTGTTCCTGATCTGGATATAGACAGTTGAACCCGGTTTGCTGTAGGCTGTTTGCACATAGCCCATGCCAATTCCTACTTTAGTATCGGGAAGCATAGTTCCGGAAGTTACATGTCCGATAACTGCCCCTTTTGCATCTACAATGGTATATTCGTGACGCGGAATTCCACGCTCTTTCAGTTCAAAGCGAACCAGTTTGCGGCTGACGCCCAACATTTTTTGTTTTTCGAGCAACGGACGGTCCACGAAGTCTTTTCCATCCACAAATTTAGTGATCCAGCCCAGGCCGGCTTCGATAGGCGATGTGGTGTCGTCAATATCATTGCCGTACAAGCAGAATCCTTTTTCAAGGCGCAGTGAATCACGCGCTCCAAGCCCGATCGGTTTGATGCCATATTCAGCACCGGCTTCGAAAAGGGCATTCCAGATCTTTTCCCCGTATTCAGGATAGAAATACAGTTCAAATCCTCCCGCGCCGGTATAACCGGTATTGGAAAGAATCACTTCTTTGACGCCGGCAAATTCGCCTACACCAAATCCGTAATAAGGGATCTCCGATAAATTCACCGACGTAAGTTTTTGAAGCAATTCGGTAGCCTTTGGTCCCTGAACGGCTAGTTGGCCCATCTTATCCGAGGCATTTTCAATGTCAACACCATCCGGATTGTGGGATACGCACCAGTTCCAGTCTTTTTCGATATTAGAAGCATTTACCACCAGGAAGTATTTCTCTTCCGCGTAATGATAAACCAGCAAATCGTCAACAATTCCTCCTTTTCCGTTCGGGAAACAAGAATACTGCGCTTTACCGATAGGCAAAGCCGATACATCGTTGGACGTTATTTTTTGAAGATATGCCAAAGCTTTCGGACCCTTAACCCAGAATTCGCCCATGTGGGAAACATCGAATACACCGACGCCATTGCGAACCGTCATGTGTTCATCTGTGATTCCGCTATATTCAATCGGCATGTTGTAGCCGGCAAATTCGTGCATTTTAGCTCCAAGAGCAATGTGAATGTTTGTAAATGGAGTAGTTTTCATTGTTGTATAAATAAGTTATTCTGTTATAATGTTTATTCCCTGGGGTTGCGTGGCAACAACCGTTTATTTACTTGCCAGAATTTCAGCAATTTTCACCACCACCATCATGGCTTTTTCCATCGATTGAACCGGAACATATTCGAACCGGCCGTGGAAGTTATGTCCGCCGGCAAAAATGTTGGGGCAGGGCAGGCCTTCGAACGAAAAACGCGCACCATCGGTTCCACCGCGGATCGGTTTTACATTGGGTTTTACGCCAACAGCTTCCATGGCGGCAAAAGCCAGGTCGACCACGTGCATAACGGGTTCAATCTTTTCCCGCATATTGAAGTATTGGTCTTTAATTTCGATGGTGGCTGTACCTTCGCCAAACTCAGCATTGATTTTATTGACCAAATGGGTAATTTCTTTTTTGCGGCGTTCGAAACGGTCGCGGTCATGATCCCGGATAATGTAACTCAGGGTTGATTTTTCAACGGTTCCTTCCATACCCGTCAGGTGGTAGAATCCTTCGTAACCTTCCGTGTGTTCGGGCGTTTCGGAGCGGGGCAGCATGCCAATAAACTGTTGGGCAATGCGCATCGAATTTATCATTTTATGATAAGCATAACCCGGATGAACATTTGTTCCATTGAAGTAAACCTTGGCTCCGGCTGCATTGAAGTTCTCAAATTCGAGTTCCCCTATTTCGCCGCCATCCATGGTGTATGCCCAGTCGGCTCCGAATTTCTGTACATTAAAATGGTCGGCTCCCTGGCCAATTTCTTCATCGGGGGTGAAACCTACGCGAATTTTACCGTGTTTAATCTCGGGATGGGCAATGAGGTATTCCATAGCCGTTACAATCTCGGCAATACCGGCCTTGTCGTCGGCACCAAGTAAAGTTGTGCCATCGGTTACCACAATGTCCTGACCTTTATATTGCAATATTTCGGGATATTTTTCGATGTCGAAAACCACTTCTTTTTCGGCGTTCAGCACAATGTTTTTTCCATCGTAATTGGTCACAACGCGTGCTTTCACGTGGCGTCCGCTCATGTCGGGGCTGGTGTCCATGTGGGCAACAAAACCGATTGTAGGCACTTCTTTGTCGGTATTGGCGGGCAAAGTAGCCATCACGTAGCCATTCTTATCTAATTCAACCTGCTGCAAGCCAATGGAGGTAAGTTCTTCAACCAGAAATTTAGCGAAAATCATTTGTCCGGGAGTGCTGGGAGTCATGTTGGTGTTTTCATCGGAAGTCGTCGTAAAACTGACGTATTTCAGGAAACGGTCGGTAATGTTCATGATGATATAGATTTTATATTTCTCGCAAAAATACTCAAAAAAAGGTATACAAATTCAATTTCTAAACGTTTTTATTCGGAGTTTCTGTCATTAAAAACGGATCATGCCGGCAATGGCTGCACGATAGGATGGCAGGGGATGGGGCAGGGGTCGTTTTATGAATATCCGTCCTATTGGCCGGTTTATAGTGAAGCTGGTAATGCCTGCAGGGTCCGTTCAGGCATTGGAGTGATTTGAAAAGAAAGCGGCAGGTTGGGGTAAACCAAGGACATCACCTCCGGATATCCTTTCCAGCGGGAGAGGGGAAAGTTGCAACGGTGTTATATGCTGCTTGTTCAGATACGCCCAAGCTCCTCTTTCAATTTGCTTTTAACCGGCTCTACCGGAACGTTATCCACTACCTTTTCGGTTATAATTTTTAGCAGCTCATAGTTGCTGGCCAGGTAGTTTTCGGTTTGGGTATCCATCCCGTGCAGCAGGTTGTGTTTGATCTGGTTCAATTGTTTGAGCTGATTTATTTCTTCGGTTCGCAACACTTCCAGCTGATTAAAGATTTTAAAGTCCGGGGTCTGGAAAAAATCAGATTCCGGGTCGTAGTCCGGCAAAAAGGTATGTGTGGCATTTTCCAGTATGCTCCAGCACTTAATAAACAGTTCAAAGTCCGCGGCCTTTTTGTCGGAGATGTGCAGGTTTTTAAAGTAATTCAGCAGATTCATCCTGTCTGAGTCAAAAAACCTAACGATCAGCATGTTTAGCAACTGGTCGGCCACGGTTTCACCGGAGTTTATATTCAATTTGTCGATAAGCAGGTCGAGGTCCTTGATGCTGAATTTTTTCGAAGTGCTCAGGTAGTTGTTCAGCAGGTAGGTATCTCCCAATCTGATTTTATTGAAGTAACTTTTATCAACGGTGTTCAGCAGGTAATTGGTGAGCAGATATTTATCGTTAATGATATTCCGTTTCTTGGTCCGTTTAGCCATGGCCAGTTGAAGTTGTTCCAGGGCAATCTCGCCACTCAGCACCAGTCCGTTAATCTCGTCGAGAATGGCAATTTCTTCGGTCGATAAGTCGCCGGAGTAGGGCTTATACACCAAGTCGTGTTCCACTTCGGCCCAGGCATGCATCAGGATGGATGAAACCTGAATCTCCACAATGGTATTCATATAGCGGTTGGATAAACCATCTTCTTTCAATGTGATGCGGTAATGCGTTGCCCAGTAGCCCGAAAACCGCTTGGTATATTTGGGTACGTGGGAGGTGCACGGAAACTCCATCCGCTTGTTTACCTCAAATAAATCGGCGATAATTTCATTGACAATGTCGCGTTCGGTGGGGAAATACAGGGAGACACGCACGCCGGCCAGGTCATAAATATCCTGATAAATCTCCTCCTGGGAATTGTATCTTTTCTCGCTGTGCCTTTTCAGCAATTTTTCCCGGAGCCTGTCGGGTTTTTTGGCCCGGCTTGTCACAATGGCTTTGATACCCCGGTAGTAGAGCTGGTTTTCAATCTTGTAGGCAACTATCTGGGATAGTTTCTGGAAGAAGTCAAACTCTTTATTGTATTGCTTTACAAAGTCTTCAACTATTTTCATCTGATTCTATATTGTATTTTTTCCTGATATAAAACGAAGCAAAAGAATTCAAGACTACGCCCGTCGTCCGGACACTTTTTCCAACAGAGAGGTGTACCAATTGTTTCTACCGACATTTCACCCCGCACGGGGTCGTAAATAGAACCTGTATGTTCCATACGTTACCGGTTAAATTAGTTTGAATTATCAATGACTGTATGCACCGGTACCGTCATGCAACCAATTTATATAAATAAAACAACGCACCCGATGGTTTTGTTTCATTCGTGCTACAAATAAGGTATTACAACGCCTTACAAATCAACCGGTTTTAAGCCTGACAACCAGTAGGCTTCACTGCTCCCTGTTTATGGGGGAAGTATCCGTTTCCGCTTTATCCGTTGCTGCTGCAGAAAAAAGGAAGAAGCATGGGTACAGCAAAAACACCCCCCGGAAGCTAATGCCCCGGGGAATAAACTGCTTGGATAGAAACTTTCATTCCAAGGAGGGAAACTTTCCATCCTTTACAGAATTGCTTCACGAAGAATCTGAAAAGAATATTCCCCGGGATAAAAACATCTTTTCCTTATCTAAAAACTTTCT